>Ga0256404_1002966_pt1 | contig 35962 bp, 32 predicted proteins | sample RumenRJG_01DNA_FD_185990 | JGI IMG/M metagenome (GOLD analysis project Ga0256404, IMG submission 185990) | Bovine rumen microbial communities from Lethbridge, Alberta, Canada - RJG_01 | ecosystem: Host-associated > Mammals > Digestive system > Stomach > Rumen | place: Canada: Alberta | collected... | reverse complement strand
TATTATAAAACGCTTTCTCTGAAATTGCAATCCGAGAACCACCGAGAAAACACGGCAGGCCGCGGATTTTCCAGTTTACAGGCGCGCGGGCCTGTGATATACTATGCAAGGTGCGTCAGCACCATCCATGCCGCGGCGCAGAGGCTGGCAACTCCGGCCGTTTCTTCGCTGACGGTGCAGCATATCAAGATTAGGAGGAAAAGACAACATGCTGACTCAGGAAGCAAAACAGGAAATCATGGCAAAATACGCGGTGCACGAGGGTGACACGGGTTCGCCCGAGGTGCAGATCGCCGTTCTCACGGCTCGCATCCAGTACCTCACGGATCACCTCAAGGAGCACAAGAAAGATCATCACTCCCGCCGCGGCCTGCTGAAGATGGTCGGCCATCGCCGCCGTCTCCTCAGCTACCTCTACAAGAAGGACATCGAGCGTTATCGCGCCATCATCGCGAAGCTCGGCCTCCGTTCCACGGTGGAGCGCTGATTCATCACGCAACGAGTCTTTCGGGACGCACATGACTTCGCGAGAAGGCGCGTGCGTCTTTTTCATTTCTCACAGCGGTTCGTGTCATAAATAAAAAAGTGCCTGTGCGCTCTCCCCATGGAGCATTTTCTCCGTGGGGAAACGCACAGGCACTTACTATATAAATCCCCAAGAGCGCAAGCCGCAGGCGCAGCGCGATTGGCTGGATTTACTGTAAGGGTGGGCGCACAATGTCCACAAAGTGGACGTTTGTGCGTTGAGTTTGTTACGATGGCAGCTGCGTGCGCCAGATGGCGGCCGCACGCGCGCGGTCCTTCGTGAGCTGCCGCACGAGCTGCTCCGCTGAGGCGAAGCGCTGCTCGTCGCGCAGCTTGGCGAGGAAATCGACGGTGAGCTCGCGGTCGTAGATATCTGCCGAGAAATCCGCGATGTTGACCTCCACGCGACGGCTGCAGCCCGCAAATGTCGGATTGCTGCCGATGCTCGCCATGCCGCCGTACCACTGTCCGTCATAGGCGACGCGCACGGCGTAAGCACCGTTCGGCAGCATGGCGACGCCTGGCAGGATCGGCAGGTTCGCCGTCGGGAAACCGAGCGTACGCCCGCGACGGTCGCCGTGGATGACGCGCTCGACGAGGCGGAAGGGATGGCCTAGAAAATCGTTCGCCATCGCGAGCTCTCCCTCGGCAATGAGCGCGCGGATGCGCGTCGAGCTCACGATCCGGCCACCGCGGAGCACGGCGGGACAGATCTCCGTCTGGAAGCCGTAGGCCGGGCCGTCGCGCAGGAGCTGGCGATGCGTTCCCCGCCCCCTCTGCCCGAAGGTGTAATTCGGCCCCGTGACGACAAAGCGCGGCGCGAAATCGGCGCGCAGGAGCTCGAGGAACTCCTCCGGCGTCCGCTGGGCAAATTCCCGCGTAAAAGGGATGGAGACAAGGACATCGACGCCCAGTCCCGCGACGAGCTGCTCCTTGAGCGCCTCCGTGCCAAGCTGCAGCGGCATATGCTGCGGCGAGAGCACCGAGAGCGGATGATTGCTGAACGTGAAGACCGCGCTCGTCCCCTCTACGCTGCGCGCAAGGTCGACGGCCCGACGGATGATGCTCTGGTGACCGATATGGACACCGTCGAACATGCCGAGTGCGACCGCCATGCGCGGATATTTCTTTGTGAAGTCTTTCAGTTTATGGTAGACCTGCATGGTATCAGTCCTGTTTCTGTGATTTGGGGAACCACTGATTCATTCAGCACTCCGTCTTCACGCGTCTGCACTGTCCTCTCGTCGCCCTGCCATCCTCAGCGTAGCTTCGGCTACGCCTGCGGTTTGTCTCCGAAGAGTACAGCGCATCCACGTAAATCCGGAGCACTTCATTTAATCAGCGGTTCCTTGGAAGAATTAGCTGCGCGGGAGGACCTTCTCCGGCACGACGCTCTGCGCCGCCGCGTCCACGCGTCCGATGCCGAGGAACTGTCCGTCGCCGTAGACGCGCAGGCGCACCGCCTCCGGCATTGCCAACGAGCTGTCGTGCGTCGGCAACCCGTTGCAGAAGGCACGTGCGCGTCCCCGCGGCAGATCGTAGCGGGGAAGCCCTGAGAGGCGCTCCTCTGGCGCCTCGAGCGCGCCGCGCCCCCGCGTGGCAAACTCCTCGAGCGTCAGCGCCTCCGTCAGGGAGAAATCACCGACGCGCGTGCGCACGAGGAAGCTCATGACGGCGGGCATGCCGAGGCGCTTGCCAATATCGCGGCAGAGCGAGCGGATATATGTGCCGCGCGAGCAATCGACATCGAGCAGCAGGGTATGACGTGCAGCATCGAGTGCGAGCAGCTCCAGCCGGTGGATGGTTACGCGCCGCGCCGGCAGCTCAACCGTCTCACCCGCGCGCAGGCGCTCATAAGCGCGCCTGCCGCCGATCTTGATGGCGGAGTGCGCGGGTGGCACCTGCGAGATCTCGCCGCGGAACGCGGCAAGGGCCTGCTCGACCTCGGACGCGGCAGGCATGCTGACCGCCTGCCGCGCCACGACCTCGCCGCCAAGATCGCCCGAGTCCGTCGCCACGCCGAGCAACAGCTCCGCGCGGTATGATTTCTCCGCGTGCTCGAGATACTCGATGAGGCGCGTCGCCGATCCCCCCGCCACAGGCAGGACGCCCGCCGCACCGGGATCGAGCGTACCCGCGTGACCGACCTTCTTCATGCCGAGCACGCGCCGCGCACAGCCGACGACGTCATGTGAGCTCATGCCCGGCGGCTTGAGCAGGTTTAGGAAGCCATCTTCGCGCGCCGTCATGCCGTCCAGCCCTCGCGGATGGCGCGCGCAATCGCGTCCATGATGGTCTGCTTCGCCTCAGCGAACGGCTGCGTGAGCGTGCAGCCCGCCGCGCGCACATGGCCGCCGCCACCGAAGGAGGCCGCGATGCGGCTCACGTCGACGCGCTTCGAGCGCATGCTCACGCGGCAGAGCTCCGGCTCCTTGCATTTGAGCACGACGGCGACATCCACGCCGTCGATGACGCGGATGTGACCGATGAAGCTCTCCGTTGCGGCCATGCGCGCCGTCTGCGCCTGCGTGAGGAAGATGCCGCAGGCCTTCCCGTCCGCAAAAAGCTCCATCTGGGAAAGCGCCTCCGCGAGATCGCGCACGGTCTGGAGCGGCCGCACCTCGAGCGCCTCGGATATCACATGCGGCTCGGCGCCGGCCTCGAGGAGGTCGGCGGCCGCGCGGTAAGTATGCGCCGTCGCGTTGGAAAAGCGGAAGAATCCCGTATCCGTCGCGAGCCCCGTATAGAGGCAGGCCGCGGCTGCGGCGTCCGGCCGGACGCCGAGTGCGCCCGCGAGGTCATAGATGATCTCTGCTGTCGCGGCGCGCGTACCATCGAGGTAGAGCTCCTCGCCCGCCGTGCCCGTGTTCGTATGATGATGATCGATGTTCAGGATGCGCCGCGCACGGACGGCACCGGAAGTTCCCCCGATGCGGTCCGACATCGTGTCGAGGATGACGAAGACATCGCATGCGATGGCCTCGCCCTCCCGCGGCCTCTCTATAACATCATATCCCGGCAGCACCGAGAAGGCTGCCGGGATATCATCATCAAGCAAAACCGTGACGTCCTTGCCAAGCGCCCGCAGGAGGTGCATGAGGCCGAGCGAGGAGCCGATGGCGTCGCCGTCGGGATTCACATGGGCCGTGATGACAACCTTTGCGGCGCCTTGCAGCGCTGCCGCTGTTTCACTCAATGTAAGCATTTTATTTTTCTCCCTCCGCATCAGCAGCGGACGCGGCTTTCGCCGCATCCTCCGCCTGGATTTTCAAGAGGAGTTTCTGGATATGTGCGCTGTAGTCGAGAGACTTATCGAGCGCAAAGGTGAGTTCCGGCGTAAACCGCAGGCGGATCCGCTTTCCGATCTCGCGGCGGATGAAGCCGAGGGAGCTCTGCAGCCCCGTCCAGCAATCCTTGACTTGCTGCTCGCTGCCCATGAGGCTCACGTAGATCTTTGCCTCACGGAGGTCGCCGGTACATTCCACAGATGTCACAGTCACGAACCCGATGCGCGGGTCCTTGAGCTCGCGCAGGATGATTTCAGAAATCTCCTGCTTCATGAGTTCCTGCACCTTTTCTACCCGGAGCTGGCTCATGTGCATACGCCTCCTTTACTCAGCCGCTTTTTCTTTCTCTGCCTTGGCCTTGGCCTCCGCCTCGCGCTTCTTGGCGGCCGCCTTGTTCGCCTCGGTGATGCTCGTCTCCACTTCCTCCATCGTGTAGGCTTCGATGATGTCGCCTTCCTTGAAGTCGCGGAAATCAATGATGGAGATGCCGCACTCGTAGCCCGCCTGGACTTCCTTGACCTCGTCCTTGAAGCGGCGCAACGAGTCGATCTCGCCGTCGAAGATCTCGATGTTGTCGCGGATGATGCGGATCTTCGAGTTGTTGCAGATCTTGCCCTCGAGCACGTAGGAGCCTGCGACGAGCGCCTTGGAGAACTTCATGACCTGACGGATCTCCACGCGGCCCTGTACGACTTCCTTGTACTTCGGCTTGAGCATGCCGCTCATCGCGTCCTTGACGTCGTTGATGGCATCGTAGATGACGCGGTAGGTGCGGATGTCGACGCTCTCCGTATCGGCGACGCGGCGCGCGTTCGCATCCGGACGCACGTTGAACGCGATGATGATGGCGTTCGACGCCGAGGCGAGCATGACATCCGACTCGTTGACCGCGCCGACGCCCGAGTGGACGATGGAGACGCGAACCTCGTCGTTCTTGTTGAGCTTCAGGAGGGAGCTCGAGAGCGCCTCGACAGAGCCCTGCACATCCGCCTTGATGACGATGTTGAGATCCTTGATCTCGCCCTCCTGGATCTGATGGAAGAGATCGTCGAGGGAGACCTTCTTGCTCTTGATGAGGTTGTTGCGCTGACGCTCGATGCGCGCCTCCGCGATGGAACGCGCCTGCTTCTCGTCGAGCGCTGCGAGCACGTCGCCCGCCTCCGGCACATCGCCGAGGCCGAGAATCTCGACCGGTACCGACGGGCCGGCCTTCTTGACGTTCTCGCCGCGGTCGTTGATCATCGCGCGGACCTTGCCGTACGTCGTGCCGCAGACGATGGAGTCGCCGATGCGCAGCGTGCCGTTCTGCACGAGCACCGTCGCGACCGGGCCGCGTCCCTTGTCGAGCTTCGCCTCGACGATGACGCCGCGCGCCGCGCGGTTCGGGTTCGCCTTGAGCTCCTCGACCTCCGCGACGAGCAGGACGTTCTCGAGCAGGTCGTCGATGCCGATCTGCTTCTTCGCCGAGACGGGCACCATGATGGTATCGCCGCCGTATTCCTCCGGCACGAGGCCCTGTTCCATGAGTTCCTGCTTCACGCGATCAGGGTTGGCGCCCGGCTTATCGATCTTGTTGACCGCTACGATGATGGGGACATTTGCCGACTTCGCGTGATGGATGGCCTCGATGGTCTGCGGCATCACGCCGTCATCTGCCGCAACGACGAGGATGGCGATATCCGTGATCTGGGCACCGCGCGCGCGCATGGCCGTGAACGCCTCATGGCCCGGCGTATCGAGGAAGACGATCTTCTTGCCCTTGCAGTTGACCTGATAGGCACCGATGTGCTGCGTGATGCCGCCCGCCTCGTGCGTCTGCACATGCGTATTGCGGATGCAGTCGAGCAGGCTCGTCTTGCCGTGGTCGACGTGGCCCATGACTGTGACGACCGGCGGACGGAGCTTGAGGCTCTTCGGATCATCCTCGATCTCCGGGATCTCCGTCGGATCGACATCAGGCGGCAGCTCCTCGCACGTTACGCCGAACTCGGAGGCGACGAGCGCCGCCGTCTCGAAGTCGATCTCCTGGTTGATGGTCGCCATGACGCCCATCATGAAGAGCTTCTTGACGATCTCTGCCGCCGTGTAGCTCATCTTCGAGGCGAGATCCTTGACCGCGATGCTCTCGGGGAGCTTGATATGCGTCGGACGCGCGATCTCGACCTTCGGTGCCGGCTGCTGGCGGCCGCCCCTGCGGTTATTCCTGCCGCTGCGGCGGTCGTTTCTGCCACCCCTGCGGTCGTTCCTGCCGCCGCGATTCTCCGTGCGATCGTTCCTACCCCTGCGGCCATTGCCGCCGCTGCGGTCATTGCGGCCATTGCCGCCATTCCTGCGGCTGTCGCCGCCGCGATTGCCGCGATTCTCACCGCCGCGATTTTCGCTGCTGCGGCTCTCGTTGCTGTGGCTGCCGTTGCTGTGGCTGCCGCTGCGGCTCTCGCTGTGCGCTGCGGCCGTGCGGCGCTCCGCCGGACGGTTCTCGCTCCTGCGGCGCGTCTCACCGCCCGCTTGTCCGCTTTCCCGCTTCGGCTCCTGCCGCACCTCCTGCTTCGGCTGCGGCGCGCACTTCTCCGGCTGCGGCGCTGGTGCTGCCGCCTTTTCCTGCGACTTGCCGCTCTTGCCCGCGAAATGATTCTTCACCGCGGCATGCTCCGCGTCGCCGACGCTCGAGAAATTATTGACCGCCTTGAAATGATTCTTCTTCAGGATGTCGAGGATATTCTTCGTATCTGTATGGAATTCCTTTGCTAATTCATAAACCCTATATTTGGACATTAATCCACCCCCGTAGGTATCATCCCTGCTCCTTCAGGAGCTCCTGCAAGCGCTTCGCGAACCCTGCGTCGAGCAATGCTGCGACCGCACGGTATTCCTTGCCCAGGCAGGCGCCGAGCGCATCCCTCGTGAGGAGATGCGCGACGGGGACGTCGTATCTATCTGCTAATTCTTCAAATTTTCGTTTCGTTTCCTGCTGCGCGTCAGCCGCGATCATCAGGAAGTCTGCCTTCCCTTTCTTCACGGCCTCCTCGACAGCAAAGGCACCGGAGGCCACACGGCCCGCCCGCTGTGCCATGCTCAGGAGGTTCACGATGCGCTGCTCGCTCATGCGCGTTCCTCCGGAGCTGCGCCGACAGCGAGTTCCGCCGCGAGCGCCTCATAGACCGCCGGGTCGATGGCACAGGCGAAGGAACGCTCGAGACGATGTCCCTTGCGCGCCTTCTCGAGGCACTCGACGCGCGGACAGATGTAGGCGCCGCGCCCTGATTTCTTGCCCGTGCGATCGACGGAGAACTCCCCTTCCGGGCTCCGCACGATGCGGATGAGTTCCTTTTTCGGATGTCTCTCCTGGCAACCGACGCAGAGCCGCTCCGGTATCTTCTTGACTTTTCCTGCCTTTGCCGCCACGTCATTCACCTTCCGCTGTGAAGGAAGCGTCGCTCTCGACGGCGACCTCGCTCATGCCCGCGTCGAGCACCTCGTCCGCTGCCTGCGACTCGCTCTTGATATCGATCTTCCAGCCCGTAAGCTTCGCGGCGAGGCGCGCGTTCTGTCCCTCCTTGCCGATGGCGAGAGAGAGCTGATAGTCCGGCACGACAACGCGCGAGACCTTCTCATCCTCGTTGACGGCCACAGAGACGACCTTCGCGGGGCTCAGTGCGTTCGCGATGAACTTCGCGCTGTCCTCGTTCCATTTCACAATGTCGATCTTCTCACTGCCGAGCTCATCGACGACGGCCTGCACGCGCATACCCTTGTGGCCGACGCAGGAGCCGACGGGATCGACGTCATCGTCCTTCGAGTAGACAGCGATCTTCGAGCGCATGCCCGGCTCGCGCGCCACCGACTTGATCTCGACGATGCCCTCCTGGATCTCCGGCACTTCAAGCTCGAAGAGGCGCTTCAAGAGGCCAGGATGCGTGCGGGAGACGACGATCTGCGGCCCCTTGCTCGTCTTCTTGACCTCGACGATATACGCCTTGATGCGGTCGCCATGCTCGTACGTCTCGCCAGCGATCTGCTCTGTCGGTGTGAGCACGGCCTCCGTCTTGCCGAGGTCGATGAACACGTTGCGGTTCTCGACGCGCGAGACGAGGCCCGTGATGATGTCACCCTCGCGGCTCATGAACTCCTCGTAGATGATGCCGCGCTCCGCCTCGCGCACGCGCTGCACGACGACCTGTTTCGCCGTCTGTGCCGCGATGCGTCCGAAGTTCGCCGGCGTCACCTCGATTTCGAGCACATCGTCAACCTCGTAGTCCGGGCGGATGGTGCGCGCCTGCGCGAGCGAGATCTCCTGCACGTCATCCTCTACCGTCTCCACGACCGTCTTGATGGCATAGACGTGATAGGCACCCGTCGTGCGGTCGAGCACGACACGCACATTCTGCGCCGAACCGAAGTTCCGCTTATACGCCGAGATGAGTGCCGCCTCGATGGCGTCGAAGAGGACCTCCTCCTCTACGCCCTTTTCACGTGCGAGCTCCTTGAGCGCCTCAAGGAAGCCCGGCTCCTGTGCCTTTGCCTTCGCTTTGCTTCTTCTTGCTGCCAAAATATATATCCTCCTACTGCAGCGGAGACCGCGTCACGCCGCCCCCTCGCATGATAATCAAAAATCAATATGCAACCGGATCTGCGAGACCTTCGCCAACGGCAGCGCCATCCCGCTGACCGTAACGGTCTTTGCAGCGTCGTCATACGCTTCGAGCACGCCCGTCAGCTGTTTCTTGCCGTCGAGCGGCGCGTAGAGCGCGACGTCTACCTTCTTGCCCTGCTCGCGCACGAAATCGCGCGGCTTGCGCAGCACGCGGTCGAGCCCCGGCGACGAGACCTCGAGTATGTAGCTGTCCGCGATGAGACTCGTCGCGTCGAGCTGCTGCTCGAGCTTCTCACTGAGCGTCTGACAGTCATCGATATCGATGCCGCCTTCCTTATCTATGAAAACGCGCAGATACCAGTCATGCTCCTTCACATACTCGACATCGACAAGCTCGACGCCCGCCTGTTCCTCGAGCAGCTTGCGCGCCATCTGTTCCACAGCTTCTTCGATCGGATTTGCCATTCCTCCACCTCCTGCAAGAAAATTACCATAAACATAAGAGGAAAGAGTGGGCTCACACCCACTCTTTCAAAAAACGCTCAAATTTCTTTATTAAGTATAGCATTCGCCCGCGGACTTGTAAAGAGAAAATTATCTATTTGCCCGCCCTCTGGAGACGTCATCATTGCCGCGCAGTCCCCGTGACGAAATGCGCCGCACTGCCCTCGGGGGACTTCGTGACCTCGAGGCGACACGGAATGCGCGCGGCGAGTTCCTCGACATGGGAGATGATGCCGATGACGCGTCCGCCCTCCTGCAGCTTCAGCAGCGCCTCGATGGCGAGGTCGAGCGTCTCGCTATCGAGAGAGCCGAAGCCCTCGTCGATGAACATCGTATCGAGGCGGATGCCGCCCGCGTAGCGCTCGACGACATCGGCCAGCCCGAGCGCGAGCGAAAGCGAGGCGAGAAACGACTCGCCGCCTGAGAGCGACTGCGCCTCCCTGCATTTCCCCGTATAGGCATCGTAGACCGCGATCTCGAGACCATCCGCCTTGCGCCCATCCGACTGGCTGCCGAGCGCGAGCGCGTAGCGCTGGCCGCTCATGGTGCCAAGGCGCTCGTTGGCCGCATCCATGACATCGCGGAAAATGGAACGCTGGATATACGTCTGGAAATGGATGCGGTAGGGCTGCTCGCCGCCGGCCACCTGCGCGAGGCGGCCGGCGAGGCCGTACGCCTGCTCGATGCTTTTTTCTTCGACAGCGAGCTTCTGCAGGGAAGCCTGCCATTTCTTGCCCTGCTCGATCCGCAGCGTCGTCTCGCTTTCCTGCCTCGCCGCCTGCCGCCACGCCGCCTCTGCGGCAGACGCAGCCGCCTTGAGCGCCGCGAGGTTCGACGCGGTCTGCCCCGCTGTCTCACGCGCCGCGTCCTCCCGCGCCGCCCGGTGTCTGAGCGCCGCGTCCTCAAAGGCGCGGATGTGCTGCGCCACCTCATCGCGGTGCGCCTTCTCGCGCCAGCGTCCCGCAAGCGCCGCGTCATACGCAGCCTGCGTGGAAAATCCCGCGTCCGCGCGCGCGGCTGCGAACTGCTGCTGCGCCTGCACTGCCCGCGCGCGCTGCTGCTCTGCATGCGCGGCGGCGCTCTTCGCGCTCGCGGCGGAGGCGCTCGCGGCCGTTTCCGTCCGGCGGCTCGCCTCCTCGCACTGCTTGAGTACCTGCTCGCTTTCCTGCAGCGCTCGAGAGGCATCGCACCAGGCCCGGTTCACAGCCGCCGCGGCAGGCGCGACGCCTTCCGGCAGATTCTCTTTCTGCGCGGCGAGCTGTCCCTTGAGCGCCGCTGCCGCCGCTGCGGCCTTCTGCTCTTCTTCCTGCGCACCACGTACGCGCTGCCGCAGCTTCTCGAGCACCTTTGCCGCCTCGTGCACCTCCTGCTCCTCCGGCACGACGTCCTGCGCCTCCGCCGGATGCGGATGCGAGCAGGAGCCACAGACAGGACACGGCGTCCCGTCCTCCAGGCCACGGGCCAGCGATACGGCCTTGCCCAGGCGCTCGAGGGCCTGCAGCCGCTCCAGCCTCAGCTTTGCCTGCTCGGCCGCCGTCTCCGTGTCGATCCGCTCCACGCGGCAGGCGGCTTCGCGACGCTCGGCCGCCGCGAGCGCATGGGCCAGGCGCTCCGCATCCGCCGCAGCACGCTTGGCCAGCTCGAGCTGCTGCACCTTGCGCCGCAGCGCCGCGCGTTCCTCTTCCTTCTCCTGCTGCGCCGCAAGCTGCTGCGCCGCCTGCGTGGCCGCCTGCTTTGCCCGCGCGGCCGCCGCGGCGAGGCGCTCTGCCTCCTCGCTGCTCCTTGCCTCAGCCGTTGCCTCCTCTGCCGCCTGCCGCTCTTTGTCGAGGAGCGCTGCCGCCTGCTGTGCCTGCGCCAGCTGCGCGCGAAACATCTCTACGCTCTCTTTCTTCTTCTCATCCGACGCGCAGTCCTTCTCCGCCTGCGCGAGACGCGCGAACGCCGCCGCGAGCGTCTGCCCGCTGACGAGTCGGCGCTGCTGCTCCTCATGCGCCAACCGCAGGGAGGCAGTTCTTTCCCGGCAAGCGGTGAGCGCCTGCTCTTGCTGCGCGAGCGCTGCCGCAAACTCCTCCGCCGAGGCGACCTCCGCCTGCATGAGCAGCTGCGCCTGCTGCGCCCGGCAGTCCCGTGCCCGCGCCGCGAGATCGAGCGCACGCTCCTTCAGCCGCTTCTCGAGCGCGGCATACCGCTCCGTGTGGAAGAGCGCCTGCATGAGCTCGCCGCGCCGCCGGGAATCACTCATGAGGAACGCGCGGAACTCACCCTGTGGCAACAGCACGACCTGTCGGAACTGCTCGCAGCGAAAGCCCGTCAGCGTCTCGAGATACTCCGTTACCTCGCTCGTGCCGGTGACGAGCAATTCCTCCTCGCCGCCGCGCTGCACGTAGAGCTCCGCCCGCGCCCTCGTCGCGCTCTTCCTGTCCTCGCGCCGATAGGCCGGACTGCGCAGCACGCGGTAGCCGCGCGTGCCGAGCGCGAATTCCAGCTCCACCCAGGTCTCTGTCTCCGGCGCCGCCTTGTCCGAGCGCAGCATCGTACCCGTGCGCAGAGAGCCGCTCGCCTTGCCGTAAAGCGCAAAGCAGATCGCGTCGAGCAGCGTCGTCTTCCCCGCGCCCGTCATACCGTGGATGAGGAAGCAGCGATTCTCTCCCAGCCCCCGCGCGAAGTCGAGCGCCACCTTGCCGACATAGGGGCCGAATGCCTGCAGGCTGAGTTTCCTGATCCTCATACTTCCTCCCTCTCTTCCCGCGCCATTTCCTCAAGGACCGCCTCGAGATACTTCTGCTGATCGGGGGAAAACGTCTCCCGCGTCATCTCCTCATAGAAATCCCGGAACAAGGCAAGCTCCGACACCTCTCCCGCCTGTGGGCGCAGCCGCAGTTCCTCCGCCTGCGCCGCCTGCCAATTCGGCCGTGTGAGCGCGAAGAGATTCGGATAGATGGCGGTGAGCTTGTCATAGGCATTGAGAATGGTCGCACGATCGAGGAGATCCACACGCACATAGTCATCATGCGGCAGAGGGTCAAAGTCCGCCTGCCGCAGCTCCTCCAAGGTGCCGCGCACGATGCGCACGTCGTGGCGCGGCGCCAGCGCCTCGAACCTCGTCTCTACGGCACCGTCTGCCGCGAGCTCCACGACCAGCGCCCCCTTTTTCTGCGCAGCCTCGTCAAAGGAATATTTGAGCAGTGATCCCGCGTAGCGGATCTTCTCCGCTCCCGCGCGCTGCGGCCCATGCAGATGGCCGAGCGCCGTATAGCTATAAGGCAGGAAATGCGCGGGCCGCACCTGGTCCGTGCCGCCGACGGAGAGCGGCCGCTCGGAGGAAGCGCTGCGGCCGCCTGCGAGGAATGCGTGCGCGACAGCCACCGAACGGCAGCCGTCCGGAATCTGCGCGCGCGCCGCCTGCACCTGGCGCGCCATCGCCGTGTCGAAATCCAGCGGTTCCTCTCGCGGCACCTGAAATGCCGCACGTACCTCCACGGGCGTCGCAAAAGGCAGCAGCGAAAAATACACCGGCCCCGCCGCATCCTCGAGCACGACCGGCGCGTCCTCCCCGCGCACGCACCCGCGCAAGTAGACGCCGCTCGCGGCGAGCAGTTCCCTGCCGAAATCAAGGCGGGCCGCACTGTCGTGGTTGCCCGCGATATAGAGCACCGCGATGCCCTTTTTCACGAGGCGGGCGAGTACCTCGTCGAAAAGCGCCACAGCCTCGGCGGGCGGCACCGCGCGGTCATAGACATCCCCCGCGATCACGACGGCCTGCACGTCCTCATCCACGGCCAGCGCGACGAGCTCCTCGAGCACATAGCGCTGATCCTCCGTCATGTAGCGCTGGCCGAACAACTTGCCGAGATGCCAGTCTGCTGTATGTAAAAATCGCATGATTCCTCCGTAATCTCTATCCCATAGCGCACATCGTTCCAAAGAAAAAACTGCGGCAAAGCGCAGTTCCTAAAAAAACACTTCGCCGCAGCTATGCGCCCGGCCCCCAGTACAAGAAAAGGCTGAATGAACTTGTGGTTCCTCAAATCCCCTGTAGCGGCGTCATTGCGCGTACAAACGTACGACCGCAGGCGCAAGGTTCGCAGCAAAGGCTCACCGCCTGCCCTGTCCGGAAGCGTATGAGCGGAAGCGCCTCCGCCATGAGTGAGGTGAGCACGAGCTCGCCCATCTGCCCTTCCTCGACCGGCGTATCTGTCCCAAAAGCGATGACCTCGGGATACCAATAATCCTCCTGCACATGCTGCCCTTGCTGTGCAGGACAGGAAAAGAGCGCTCCCGCCATACCGAGCGCCGGCGGCGCGAAGAAATTATAGACACGCGCCTGCGACCGCAGCATGACGTGACGCTGCAAGAGATTCTGCAGTCCCATATCATTCAAGCTGAAGATCATGCGCAGCGGATACGCCGCGATATCCTTCCCCACCGCCTGCAGCTGGATGACGAGCTGCATGATGAGTTGCGGCGTACTCACAATGGCATCCATGCTCACACAGTCCATGAGATGCAGCCAGCGACGGTAGTCCGTGCCGAGCGGCACGACCGCCGCCCCCAGCATCTCAAGTGCATACTGCACGTCGAGCAAGCGGCTGTCCGAGAGATCCCCCTGCACGCCGACCACCGATGTCCTGTTTACGCCCGCCGCTACAAGCCCACGCAGCATCATCTCGACATTATGCGCCACATCGCCGCTCGTGTAAAGCTGCAGGAACTCCCCGGCCGGCTGCTCCTGGTAGCTGAAGCGCAGCACGCCCGAGAGCGGCAGCGTCAGCCTGTCATACACATCACGGCTACGTAAATCCAGCGGCGTCACAAAGGGCAGCTTGCGAATATCAGAGAGTGCCTGGATATCCGCCGCAGAAACGCCGACCTTAGCGAAAACGTCCCGGTAGAAACCACTCTTCTCTCCCGCCCATTTCACTGCCTTCTGCAAACGCTTCAGCTGCAGCGCCTGCAGCGCCTCGCGCGGCATCGTCTCAATCTCGGGATTTGCATACATATCAGACATCCCATCGCTTCCTGTCGCTCATGCCAGCGGCCGCTGATAGAAAAATGGCTGAAAGCTCGTATAGCCCAGCGCCCGAAAATTCAGAATCGCCTCCGTCGCGCCGACAAAGAGGATACCGCCCGGCTTCAAGGCACGGAAGAAGTTCGCATAGAGCTGGTCCTTCGCCTCCTCCGTGAAATAAATCACGACATTGCGGCAGAGAATAAGATCGAACCCCGTCTCAAAGGAATCCTTGAGCAAATTGTGCCGCTTGAACTCGATGCAGCGCTTGATCTCATCTTTCACCGCGAACTTACCGCCCTCCACGCGGTCGAAATACCGACTGCGCCGCTCCGGCGTCATGCTCTTGAGCTCGTTCTCCGTATAGATGCCCTGCCGCGCCTTGGCGAGGATCTCCACATCGAGATCCGTCGCGAGGATCTGATGCTTGACGCCCGGCGTGAGTTCCTTAAGAATGATCGCGAGCGAATACGGCTCTGCTCCGATGGAACAGCCCGCACTCCAGATCTTGAGTCGCGGCGACCGCTTCAGCAAGTCGGGGATAACATCCGTCTCCAGCTTGCCGAACTTCTCCGGCGTGCGGAAAAACTCAGATACGTTGATGGTCAGATATTCGATGAACGCGGCGAAATCATCCTTGTCTTGCACGACATGATCGAAATATGCTGTATAGCCATCGAACTTGCCGCGATTCACGAGATTGCCGATTCGCCGCTTCATCTGCGGTTCCTTATAGAGGTCGAGATCGATTTCCGTCTTTGCCTTGAGCTTTCTCTTGAAGTTCACCCAATCCGCATCATCCATCATAGGGAATCCCTCCTAAATTTGCAGGACCATGCCTTCCCTCTCCATGAAGGAACGGGCGTCCGGCAGGACTGCGCTCCAGCGCATCTCCTCCCCCGTCCCGCAACACATTCTTCTTTCAGTTCTATATTCCCCTTTGAGGAATGAATTTCCTGCTAACCAAACAAAAAAAGACAGTCGCCAAAAAGCAACCGTCCAAAAATAGGAAAATCTTCCTAAAGAAAGTATGTTTTCCTCATCCGAACTGTTCATGAAGCGGATCACTTGATGTCATACACCATCTTGTCTGCATCAACCTGTACTTTGGGCAACACGATGTGCAACACACCGTTCTCAAAGGAAACAGTCACCGCATCCTTATCAATGTCGTCAATCTCAAAGGAACGCTCGAACGTTCCCGTACGACGTTCACGGCAGAGGTAGCGCACGGACTCCATCTCCGGCTCCGGACGCTCCGCACGAATCGTCAGCCTGCAGTCCCCCTCATAAGCGACCGTGATCTCCTCCTTTGTGAATCCTGGCAGTTCAGCGAAAAGTTCATAACGATCCGACAGCTCGATGGCATCCACGCGGAATGGGAAGATAACGCTTGCCGCCCGGCCGACTGGATTGTGCGCCTGCTCCATCGCGAAGTCCCAAAAACGATCGAGCACTTCGCGGCTCTTTTCCGAGGCATTGTTCTTGAAATGAAACGGAATCGTACGGAACATAATAATCTCCTCCTATCGATGATTCTGATTTCATTATACCGTTTCCGTTGAAAAATCACAATGAGAAATCACGACATCTGCCGCCCCTCGAAGAATATCGCGCAGTCGCTCATGCCATCACGCTCTCCCCGGAAGAGCAGCACGCTCCGCCACCGACCTCCTTCGCGCGATCCAACGCCCTGCCGCCGTCGCGAATGACCCGCTCCGGCGTCATACCTGGTACGGCATGCACGATGCCTGCATTGACACGCAGATGCTTCATGCGGTCATCCATCGACAGCATGAAAGCGAGCTGTTCCTGGAACGCCCTCACACTCGCCTCCGCCGCTTCGTCCGATAAGGCATCCGGCAGGAATACCGCGAACTCATCGCCGCCAAGGCGGGCCACGTGATTGGTAGTGAACGCCAACCGCAGCTCCTCCGCGACGATCTGCAGCACTGCATCCCCAAGCGGATGACCGTAGCGTTCATTGAAGCCATGGAATCCTTCGACATCAAAGGAGAGCAGCGTATAGGCCTGTCTGTCGTTCTGCTTGAGGACGTCATAGAAATACTCCCGGTTGAGCAACGATGTCAGCTGATCCTCACGCGTGAGCCGCTGAATGGTGCTCCGGTACTCCTTTTCCTGCGTGACATCCCGCGCAATGCCAACGGTACCGATGATATCCTGACTGTCCTCGTCAAAGATCGGCGTCTTGTACGTCTTGAGCTTGCGCAGGCCCTGCGCGCTCATGACCTCCTCATCGTAGAGGCATGTCTTGCGCGCATTGATCACATCCTCCTCTGTCTCCACACAGACATAGTCACTCGCCTCATAGACCTCGCGCGGGATACCCCAGATGTAATAATGATCCTTGCCCTCCACATCCTTTTTCCGCTTGCTGACTGCCGTGCAGAACGCATCATTGACATGGAGATGTATCCCCTTGATATCCTTGTACCAGACCATATCCGGCAACGTATTGATGGTCTGTTCGAGGTACGTCTGCGTGAGCCATGCGTCCTTTTCCTCCTTGAGCAGACGTTGCAGCCGACGGAAATGAAAGACTGCCGTCTCCCCGAGATGTGCGAGCGGCCAGACATCATCGAAATACGTGAGATCCTCTTCCGGCAGATTCTGCACAGAATCCGCGCAGAGAATCAGCTTTCCCTTCATACCGATGTCCTGCCGCAGCATGGGAATCTGAAGCGTCGCTGCATCACCGAGCAGGACGATCTGATTCCTCCCGCTGGGTAGGTGCATCGACCGAGAAAAATCATGAAAGAGATGGGTAAACCTCTCTAGTGGTTCTATCTCCTGCCAGATACGGATAATCTTCTCATCAATGCCTCTCACCCAAAAATGCAGCTGAACATGGTACATGGTCTATCTTCCTCTCAGACGTGCGTTTCACCGTCCACTTTCGCGCTATGGTATCTATGAATCTACAATTTTCATATAGTTCTATTCTACACAAGAAGTCCCTTTCCTGCAAAGGAAAGGGACTTCTTGTACTTTATTCCGCGATACTTATCCGAGAATCACGAGGGAATCATGCACCTTGACGCTCTGGCCAGCCGTGACATTGAACGTCTTGACCACGCCATCGGCATCTGCCGTAATCTCGTTCTGCATCTTCATGGCCTCGAGGATGAGCAGGACATCGCCAGCCTTAACTGCCTGGCCCTCGGAAGCGACGAGCTTCACGATCTTGCCCGGCATCGGCGCATTGATGGAATGTTCGCCAGCGCCAGCTGCAACAGCTGCCTTCGCCGGTGCAGGCGCAGCGGTGGACGCCGCTTTCGGTGCAGGAGCAGCCTTCGGTGCCGGTGCTGCCTTGACTGCGGACTTGACCTCTTCTACCTCTACCTCATAGGCGGTGCCATTGACCGTGATGTTGAACTTTTTCATTGAAAATTCCTCCAATTATTCAGCTTGACTCAATGCCTGCCGCCGCGGGCAGCCAGATTCCATGCATTGCTCGTACGCTTGATGCGCACAGCGATGACTTTATTCCCCGTCATCATCTGGACCGCAGCCGAGATAGCGGCTACGACCTCAGGACGGACATCGCTTGCATTGATTTTCATGAGCGGTTCCTCGCTTCCGAATTACAATGGGATATTGCCATGTTTCTTTGCAGGACCGACCTCGCGCTTGCTCGCGAGCGCGTTGAACGCGGTGATGACGAGCGGACGCGTCTCCTTCGGCTCGATGACCATGTCGACGTAGCCGCGCTCTGCAGCGACATACGGCGTCGCGAACTCATCGATGTATTCCTGCGTCTTGGCCTCTTTGTCTGGATCCTTGCGGAAAATGATGTTCGCTGCGCCCGCAGGGCCCATGACAGCGATCTCAGAGGTCGGCCATGCCATGACCTGGTCAGCGCCGAGCTCGCGGCAGCACATCGCGATGTAGGAACCGCCGTAAGCCTTGCGCGTGATGACCGTGACCTTCGGCACCGTCGCTTCGCTGTATGCGTAGAGCATCTTCGCGCCGTGGCGGATGATGCCGTTGTGCTCCTGGTCGACGCCCGGCAGGAAGCCCGGTACATCGACAAGCGTCAGGAGCGGGATGTTGAACGCATCGCAGAAGCGGACGAAGCGCGCCGCCTTGTCCGAGGCATCGACGTCGAGGCAGCCTGCCATGACGTTCGGCTGGTTCGCCACGATACCGACGACACGGCCATCCATGCGGGCGTAGCCGATGATGACGTTCGTCGCGAAGAGCTCCTGCACCTCGAAGAACTCGCCGTTATCCACGATGGAGCGGATGACATCCTTCATGTCGTACGGCATGTTCGGATTGTCCGGCACGACCGTATTGAGGCTCTCATCCTGGCGATCCGGATCGTCTGTCGGCTCGACGGACGGCGCGTCCTCCATGTTGTTGCTCGGCAGATACGAGAGCAGCTCGCGAATCTTCGCGAGACAGTCGTCCTCGTTCTCGCAGGCGAAGTGCGCAACACCGGAACGGCTGTTGTGCGTGACAGCACCGCCGAGCTCTTCCGCCGTGACCTCCTCGGCCGTGACGGACTTGATGACCGCCGGGCCCGTGATGAACATCTGGCTCGTGTTCTTCACCATGAAGATGAAGTCCGTAATTGCTGGGCTGTAGACAGCGCCGCCAGCGCACGGTCCCATGATGACAGAGATCTGCGGGATGACGCCGGACGCCGCCGTGTTGCGGTAGAAGATGCCGCCATAGCCGGAGAGCGCGTCAACGGCCTCCTGGATGCGGGCGCCGCCGGAATCATTGATACCGATGCAGGGAGCGCCCATCTTCATCGCGAGATCCATGACCTTCCAGATCTTGTGGGCATGCTTCTCGCCGAGCGCGCCGCCGGAAACCGTGAAATCCTGCGCATAGGCATAGACAAGACGGCCATCCACCGTACCGTAGCCGGTGACAACGCCATCGGCAGGCATATCCTTTTTCTCCTGGCCGAAGTTCGTGCAGCGATGCTTCATGAACATGTCGAGCTCGACGAAGGTACCCTCATCAAAGAGCTTTTCGAGACGCTCACGCGCCGTATACTTGCCCTTGGCATGCTGCTTCTCAATGCGTGCCGCACCGCCGCCCAGGCGGATGTGCGCCTTCTTCGCATTCATCTGGTCAATCTTTTCTTGAACGGTTGCCATTTTAACCCTCCTATGATCAGCATTGTTACTGCATCATTATTTTGCACCTTTTTCGCAAAAATTGCAAGTAGCTACTAAGAGCTGATAAGAAAGGAATCAGTCGCGCTGGCAGAGCTCAAGAAGGACGCCATGCGAAGCCTTCGGATGCACGAAAGCAATCTTGGCGCCGCCGGCACCCTTGCGCGGCTTCTCGTCGATGAGACGCACGCCCTTCTCCTTGAGGTCGGCAAGTGCTGCCTCGAGGTTGTCGACACGCAGTGCGATGTGCTGGATGCCGCCGCGGCCATTGTTCTTCTCGATGAACTTCGCAATTGGGGAGGAATCCTCCGTTGCTGCCAGAAGCTCGATCTCGCTGCCATTCGGCGTCGGGAAGAATCCCGTCGTGACCTTCTGCTCTGCGACGGTCTCTTCACCGTTGGCCGGCAGGCCGAGCGCCTCGCTCCAGAACGAGCCGACCTCCTTGAGATCCGTGACTGCGATGCCGATATGGTCTACGCCTAAAACCTTGAACATAATATCTGCCTCCTCAATGACTCCTCATCGGAGCATTTCCTGCATGATGTCGCCGACGACCGTGTAGGGATCCGTCTCATGTGCCTTGATCTTCTCGACGTAGGCGTCGAGGCGGCCCGTATCCACGATCTTGCCAGTGATGTATTTGCCGATGTTGCTCGACAGGATGTCGAGCATCTCGTCTTTCGTACGCTTCGTGCGGCGCGCCAGCAGCTCGCCGTTCGCGCTGATGTAGGCATGGTGTTTCTCGATGCTCGCGATAAGCTCCTTGACGCCGATGTTCTGATTGGCAATGACTTTGTCAATCGGCGGACGCCAATAGCCAAGCTTTGCGTCCCCAGTCGCCTGCGAACCGACCGCCATGTGGTGGAACTGGTCAGAGAGCGCCTTCTGCGCCGCGTCCATGGGCGCCGGCTCATGGACGTCGAGATCGAGCATCATGTTGATCTCGCGCACGAGTTTGTCGGCACCGTCATGATCTGCCTTGTTGACGCAGAACACGTCGCCGATCTCGAGGATACCTGCCTTGATGGCCTGGATATCATCCCCCATGCCGGGAATGAGCACGACCATCGTCGTATCTGCCGCCTTGACGATATCGACCTCGGACTGGCCGACGCCGACCGTCTCGACGAAAATCACATCTTTGCCGAAGGCATCCATCGCCTTCACCGCATCTGCCGTCTTGTGCGAAAGTCCGCCAAGGCTGCCGCGCGTTCCCATGCTGCGGATGAATACGCCTTCATCGAGCGTGAGTCCGTTCATGCGGATACGGTCGCCGAGGATGGCGCCTCCCGTAAACGGGCTGGTCGGATCGACGGCGATGATGCCGACGGTCTTGCCCTGATTGCGGTACTCGCGCGCGAGCTTGTCGGTCAGCGTGCTTTTGCCGGCTCCCGGAGGCCCGGTGACACCAAGAACGAACGCATGGCCCGTGCGCGGATAAAGCTTCTTCATGATTTCGGTCGCTTCATCGTACTCATTCTCGATGGCCGTGATGGCGCGGGAAAGTGCTAAGCGGTTCCCTTTCAGCAGTTCTTCTGCAATATCCAAAGGCTCGCCCTCCCTTAAAGAAACTGAATCTTTTTTAAGGAAGCACTGATTAAATGAGGTGCTCCGGATTTGCGTGGATGCGCTGTATCTCTCTAGGAGACAAACCGCAGGCGTAGCCGAAGCTACGCTGAGGATTTGTCGACGACGAGAGGACAGTGCAGACGCGCGAAGACGGAGTGCCGAATGAATCAGCGGTTCCTTAGAGCTTCACATGCTCCTTGATGAACTTCACGACGTCCGTCGTCGGCGTGCCCGGCGTGAAGACTTCGGCAACGCCGGCTTCCTTGAGGGCAGGGATATCGGTTTCGGGGATGACACCGCCGCCGATGATGAGGACATCGTTCATGCCCTTCTCGCGGACGAGATTGACCACCTTTGGAAACAAATGCCCATGCGCACCGGAAAGGATGCTCATCGCGATGACGTTGACATCCTCCTGGAGTGCTGCTTCAGCAATCTGCTCCGGCGTCTGGCGAAGGCCCGTGTAAATGACCTCGAAGCCCGCGTCGCGCAGTGCGCGCGCGACGACCTTCGCGCCGCGGTCATGCCCGTCAAGGCCCGGTTTCGCCACTAATACTCTGATTTTCTTCTCCATTTGTTGTCCCTCCAGACAGTGCGGCAACGCCGGGCATACGCCCGGCTGCCGCAAGACTTACACTCAGCAGATTACAGGTTCACATGTGCCTCATACTCGCCGAAGACGCTGCGCATGACGTTGCAGATCTCGCCGAGCGTCGCATACGTCTTGACCGCTGCGAGAATATGCGGCATGAGGTTCTCGTTTTCATCCTCGCAGGCGCTCTTGAGATCTTTGAGCGCTGCCTCGACGGCCGCGTTGTCGCGTTTCGCCTTCATCTCATGCAGCTTGGCGACCTGGCGCTTACCGACGGCCTCGTCGACCTTCAGGAGGTCCTTCGGCGGCTCCTCGTTCTCCATCTGGAACTTGTTGACGCCGACGATGACGCGGGCACCGGACTCGACATCCATCTGCCACTTGTAAGCGGAATCCTGGATCTCCTTCTGGATGTAGCCTTTCTCGATGGCCGCGACGGCGCCGCCCATATCATCGATCTTCTTGATGTAGTCCCAAGCCTCAGCCTCAAGCTTGTTCGTCATGGCCTCTACGTAGTAGGAGCCGGCGAGCGGGTCGATGACATCGGCAAGGCCGCTCTCGTAGGCGACAATCTGCTGCGTGCGCAGTGCAATCGTCACGGACTCCTGCGTCGGCAGCGCGAGCGCCTCGTCGCGGGAATTCGTGTGGAGGGACTGAGTGCCGCCCATGACGGCCGCAGCCGTCTGCAGGGCAACGCGCACGATGTTGTTGTTCGGCTGCTGTGCCGTGAGCATCGAGCCTGCCGTCTGCGTGTGGAAGCGCAGTTTCATGGACTTGTCCTTCTGCGCATGGAAGCGCTCCTTCATGACCTTTGCCCAGATGCGGCGGGACGCGCGGAACTTCGCGACCTCCTCGAGGACATTATTGTGAGCGTTCCAGAAGAAGGAAAGGCGGCCGGCGAAATCGTCGATGTGCAGGCCCGCCTTGATGGCCGCCTCGCAGTAAGCGATACCATCGGCGATCGTGAAGGCGATTTCCTGGGCAGCCGTGGAGCCTGCCTCGCGGATATGGTAACCGGAGATGGAGATCGTGTTCCACTTCGGCACGTTCTTCGAGCAATACTCGAAGATGTTCGTGATGAGACGCATGGACGGACGCGGGGGGAAGATGTACGTGCCGCGCGCTGCGTACTCCTTGAGGATATCGTTCTGGATCGTGCCGCGCAGCTGGTCAGCAGGAACGCCCTGCTTTTCCGCGACAGCGATGTACATAGCGAGCAGGACGGATGCCGGCGCATTGATCGTCATGGACGTCGAGACCTTGCCGAGATCGATCTTGTCGAAGAGAACCTCCATATCGGCGAGGGAGTCGATGGCGACACCGACCTTGCCGACCTCTCCCTCGGAAATCGGATCATCGGAGTCATAGCCGATCTGCGTCGGCAGGTCGAACGCGCAGGAAAGACCTGTAGCGCCGTTTTCGATCAGCATGCGATAGCGCTTGTTCGACTCCTCTGCCGTGGAGAAGCCTGCGTACATGCGCATCGTCCAGAAACGGCCGCGGTACATCGTCGGCTGCACGCCGCGCGTGTACGGATAGACGCCTGGGAAGCTGATTTCATCAGCGTAGTCCGTTTCCTTGATGTCTAGCGGCGTGTAAAGGCGCTGCTCCGGCAGATGCGGGCGCTCCGGGAAACGGGCGACTGCCTTTTCAACACTCGCCTGATACTTTGCAAGTTCAGCTTGGATTTTCTCGTGTTCCGTGCTCATATCGAGTTGCCTCCTGATTCAGTTCTTTAGGGAACCGCTGAATTCATCAGCTTTTCCTTAGGAAAGCGCCGTGTCAGCCTGAAAGCAGAACCGACCGGCACATCCACTTTCTTATTTCTGCATCGTCCCCGTCTTGAGGAAGCGCTCATGGAAGGAGAACGCCTCGTCGAGGATATGCGGCGTATTCGCGTGTTTCGTCTGCTCGTCTGCACGATGGAAGTAATCGAGCAGCAACGGACGATAGTCCGGATGCGCGCAGTTGTTGATGATCTCGAGCGCGCGCTCCTTCGGCGCCTTGCCGCGCAGGTCTGCGATGCCCTGCTCCGTGATGATGATATCGACATCGTGCTCCGTGTGATCGATGTGCGAGCAGAACGGGACGATGGAAGAGATCTTGCCATCCTTGGCCGTCGACGGCGTGTAGAAGATGGTGAGGAACGCGTTGCGCGCGAAATCGCCGCTGCCGCCAATGCCGTTCATCATCTTCGTACCCGTGATATGCGTCGAGTTGACGTTGCCGTAGATATCGCACTCAATCGCCGTATTCATGGCGATGACGCCGAGGCGATGGACGACCTCCGGGCTGTTGGAAATCTCCTCCGGACGCAGCAGCAGATACTTCTTGTACTTCGCGACGTCCTTATAGAAGCGCTCCATGCCCTCAGGCGACGGCGAGAACGCCGTGCCGGACGCGAAGTTCAGCTTGCCCGCGTCGATGAGGTCGAGCATGCCATCCTGGATGACCTCCGTGTAGACCGTGAGATCCTTGAGGTCCGAGTCCACGAAGCCGGCGAGCACTGCGTTCGCGACGTTACCGACGCCGGACTGCAGCGGCAGCAGGTTCTTCGGCATGCGGCCCGCCTGGATCTCCTTCTGGAGGAATTCCAGCGTGAACTCCGACATCTTCTTGGAGCCCTCGTCGATGGCGCGCAGCGGGCGCGTATGATCCGGGATATCGCAGGGCACGATGAACTTGATCTTTTCCGGCGTGCACGGGATATACGGCGTGCCGACGCGGTCGCTCGCCTTCACGATGGGGATGGGCAGACGATGCGGCGGATCGAGCGGGATGTAGACATCGTGCATGCCCTCGAGCTCGAGCGGCTGGCTCGTGTTCACCTCGACGATGACGGTATCCGCGCTCTGCACATAGGACGCGGCGTTGCCGAGCGACGTTGTCGGGATGATGTTGCCGTCCTCATCGATGGCGCAAGCCTCGACGATGGCGACATCGATATGGCCGAGATAACCGCAGCGGGAAAGCTGTGCCGACTCGGAAAGGTGCAGGTCGAGGTAATTGACGCTGCCGTCGTTGATCTCGTTGCGCAGCACCTTGTCGGTCTGATACGGCAGGCGCTGCTTGATGCCATGGACGCCTGCGAGCACATCATCGAGCTCCGGGCCCGTGGACGCGCCCGTCCAGAGGTTGATCGTGAACGGATCTTTTTTCATGCGTTCGGCGAGTGCCATCGGCACAGCCTTCGGGTAAGCAGAGGCCGTGAAGCCGCTCGTCGCGACGTTCATACCCGGCTGGATAAAGGCCGCGGCTTCCTCTGCTGTGACGATTTTCGCTTGCAGTCCTTTGTTGCGGACGCGATCGAGAATATCAATCATCAGAAATCCCCCTTGTGAAACTTGCCGGTAGTATAACTCTTCGTTATCGCAGCTATATGAAATAACTATAATTTATCATACCACCATGCATCATTTATATCCCATGCTTAGAATATCACACATAGAAAAAGCCGTCAAGATTGCTCAGACGGCTTTTGTCATATTTTTTATTATTTTTAAGTCAATTACGGATGAACAGCGCGTTAACAATACACGCTTTCACCTGCGTGTGATGTAATACGAAAGCCTGCTCAGTCCGATGGACAGATCCTCATTGACAATGTGCATGGAGTCCGGCACCTGCATCTTGATGGGCGCGAAGTTCCAGATGCCCTTGACGCCCGCGGTGACGAGCCGGTCGGCAACATCCTGCGCGAAGGCCGCCGGCACGGCGATGATGCCGATATGCACATGGCGCTCACGCACGATCGGGACGAGTTCTCGCACGTTCTCTACTTTGACATGGTTCTGCACCGTGCCGATGACCTTCGGATCCTGGTCGAAGAGTGCGACGAGATTGAAGCCCAGCGAGACGAAGTTCTGGTAGTTCGCGAGCGCGGCGCCGAGGTGGCCGATGCCGACGACAGCGATGTTCCAATGGTTGTCGAGGCCGAGGATGCCGCCGACATTGTGCTTGAGCTCATTGACATAGTAGCCGACGCCTTTCTTGCCGAACTGGCCGAAAGACGCGAGGTCCTTGCGGATCTGCTCCGGCGTGATGCCGAGGCGCCGCCCGAGTTCATCGGAGGAAATGACGTCGATGCCCTCGTCCTGCACGAGGCGCAGCGTGCGGAAATAGAGCGGCAGACGGTCGATGGTCGCCTTGGAAATCAAAGATGTGCGTTTCGTGGTGGTCATGTCTGCTGCTCCTTTCTCGTCGCTGCCTGCTCCCGCTTGCTCACGAGAGAAAGACTCGCGGCTGCGGCGGCCAGCATCCACATGAGCAGGGAGGACGGGATATTGAAGAGCAGATCGTCCGTGAGGCCGTTGAGGGCGATGGACACAAGCGCCAGGCCGATGCCGAGCGCGAAACCGGACGCGAGGCGGCGCTCCTCCCAGTGCGATACCTCAGCGCGAAACGCCGCCCAGTTCCAGGCGGGCGCCTCCGTCCTCGCTGCAACGCTCTCGTGGACGGCGCGCAGTTCCTCGTCGATGCCGCTCTCCGGCGAGAGATCCGTCGGCTGCGGCGCGCGCCCCGCCTGCGCCTCCCGCTCGATCTCCTCCGGCGTGAGGAAGCGCGTGCGCAGTGCCGTCACCAGCGTGCCGAAGAAGAACCAGAAAAACGCGAGCGCGCCGATGATGCCGATCTCCGCCGCGTAGTTCAGATACATGTTGTGCGCATGTACGATCTTGATGGTCGTACCCGCCGCGCCCTGCATGTAGAAATCGTAGAGCGGATACACCATCCAGTACGCCCCCCAGCCGATGCCGAGGAACGGGTGGTCGGCAATCATGGCGACCGTGCTCTCCCAGAACGCGAGGCGCATCTCAGACGAGGTGTCGAGCCGCGTGAAGACCGAGGTCATCCGCTCGAGCAGCGCGGGGTCGAGCGCGAGGATGCCGCCGCCCACGAGCACGCAGGTGACGAGCACGTGCCAGTCGCGCAGCGCGCCGTAGGCCACGAACACCGCCGCGACGGCCAGGCAGGCGCCGCGCGCATACGTCATGGCGAGGCACGCGGCGAGCGCGAGCAGCGCAAGCGCCAGCACGAGCCGCTGACCGCGCGCCTTCACGCGGAGGAATACGCCGAACACGAGGCACATCATGACATCGAGATAGCCAGCGAAGATATTCGGGTTCTCCCAGGTGGAAAAGACGCGCTTGCGCAGCTCGGGGAACGCCTCGCCGTCCACCCATTTCATCGCGCTCGTATCAATGCCGAAGGCGAACTGGTAGAAGCCGTAGAGCACGCAGAGCAGTGCGGAGGCCGCCAACGAGGCGATGAGCAGCTTGAGCTCCCTGCCCGTGCGGAGGTTCTGCCCGATGAAGAAATACATGAGCAGATAGACGCCGACGAGGTTGTAGTAGTTGTAAAAGCTGAATGCAGGATCCGGTGAGACGAGGATGGACGCCGCGCCGAAGCCGGCGAAGATCAGCACCGGAATGTCGAAGGGCAGCCGTCGAAAATGCATCGCGGGGTCTGCGCGCAGCCGCCAGAGCGTCAGCGCGCTGCCGACGAGCAGCGCTGCCGTCGCCGCCCCCGGGGAGAGCGCGAGCGCAAAGCCCACGGCCACGATGGCCCAGCCCAGCCAGCGGTCGAACTGCCGGGCACGGCGCTTGGCTCTGAGATCTTCGAGCACACGCGCTTCCGCTTGCGTGATTGCTTCCTTGCCAGGCGTATCAGGCATGGGAATCCTCCTTTCCGAGCAGCAGCTGGCGCAGGCCGCCGATGAGATAGAGCGAGCCCGCTACGACGAGCAGACGGCCCTCCTGCGCCAGAGAAAGCGCGAGGGCGAGCGCCTCTACGTTGTCCTCGCGGTACGCGACGCTTCGCGCGTACTGCGCCGCCTCCTCCGCCAGCACGCGCGCTTTCTCCGCGCGGTCAGACTGCGGCGGCGTCATGACGACGAGATCCTCCGGCCGCACGAGTGTCCGGAGCATCTTGTCGATGTCTTTGTCGTGCAGGATGCCGAGCAGCAGCACGCGCGGCTGCCCAGGGAAATACGCGTCGAGGCTCTGCCGCAGCACCTCCATGCCCGCGGGGTTGTGCGCGCCGTCGATGAGGACGGGCTGCACGCCCGCGCCCCCCTCAGACGGCACCTCGAGATACTCGAACCGGCCGGGCCAGGTCACGAGGCGCAGCGCCTCACGCACGACCGGCTCCGTGATGCGCGGCTCGATGTTGTGCAACAGATAGGCCGTCATGATGGCGACGCCCGCGTTTTTCACCTGGTGCGCGCCGAGCAGATGGAGCTCGTAGGTCGCGCCGTCCACGCCGAGCAGCGGCGAAGAGAAGGAAAACGACTGCCCGCGCGGCGAAAACGCGCCGCCCCTGACCGAGAAGTCCTCTCCCTCGACGAAGATATCCGCGGCGTGCTGCTCCGCCGCCTCCCGCAGGATGGCGAGTGGCATGCCCTCCGCCGCCGTGACGACGGGAACGCCGTTCTTGATGATGCCCGCTTTGTGGTGCGCGATGCCAGCGAGCGTGCCGCCGCAGAGCTTCGCGTGCTCGAACGCGACATTCGTGATGACCGAGACCTCCGGCGTGATGACGTTCGTCGAGTCGAGCAGGCCGCCGAGGCCGACCTCGATGACGGCATACTCGACCTTGTGCGCGGCGAAATAGTAAAAGGCAGCGGCTGTGAGCGCCTCGAACTGCGTCGGACACTCCTCGCCCTCCGCGAGCATCTGCTCGATGAACGCGCGCACGGCGGAGATGGCCTCGGCGAAATCCTCCTCGCTGATAGGCTGGCCGTCCACCTGCATGCGCTCTGTGTAGGAGGCGAGATGCGGCGAGATATAGAGACCCGTGTGGATGGTCGCCTTCTGGAGGATGCCCGCGAGCATGGCGGAGACGGAGCCCTTGCCGTTCGTTCCCGTCACATGGACTGTGCGGTACTTGTCCTGCGGATTGCCGAGAAGCGAGAGCAGGCGCTTGATGCGGGAAAGCCCGAGGCGCACGCCAAAGACATTGAGCCCGTCGAGATAGGCCAATGCTTCCTGATAGTTCATCTGCGCTCCTCCATCAAAGCTTCGCGAGATCCGCGAGACGTGCCTCGAGGGATTTCTCCTTTTCCTCATAGCCCGCGAGCTTCTCGCGCTCCCCGGCGACGACGGCCGCCGGCGCCTTCTTGAGGAAGCCCTCGTTGCTGAGCTTGCCCGTCAGGCGCTTGATTTCCTTCTGGAGCTTCTCGCGCTCCTTCGTGAGGCGCGCCGTCTCCTTCTCCACGTCGATGAGCCCCTTGAGCGGCAGGTAGATCTCCACGCCGCCGACGACGCCCGCCATGGCGTTCTCCGGTTTAGCCGCACCAGCGGCGAGCAACGTCACGGGCTCCGCGGCCGCGAGCGCCTGGAGGTAGCTTTCATGCGCTGCGAAGACGGGACGCAGCGCCTCGTCCGTGAAGCCGAGGATGACCTCGCTCTTCTTCCCCGGCGCCGCGCCGACCTCGGCGCGCAGGTTGCGGACAGTCTTGATGGTCTCCATGATGGCCGTCATCTGCGCCTCGACCTCATCGTGGATGAGGCCCGCATCCCCCTTCGGCCAGTCGGCGATCATGATGCTCGGGAACCGCGTGTCATGCGGCACCTTCTGCCAGATTTCCTCCGTGAGGAACGGCATGAAGGGATGCAGCAGACGCAGCGTGTTCTCGAGGACATAGGAGAGCACATAGAGCGCCGTGTTCTTCGCGCGCACATTCTCCTTGTCGTAGAGGCGCGCCTTTGTGAGCTCGATGTACCAGTCGCAGAACTCATTCCAGAGGAACTCGTAGATCATGCGGCCCGCCTCGCCGAGCTCGAACTTGTCAAGGCTCTCCGTGACGCCCTGCTCCGTGCGCGCAAAACGTGAGAGGATCCAGCGGTCCGCGAGCGTGTAATCCACCTCCTCCGGGCGGAACGAGCGATCGAAGCCCTCGAGGTTCATGAGGATGTAGCGCGACGCGTTCCAGATCTTATTCGCAAAATTGCGCGCGCTCTCGACGCGCTCCCAGTAGAAGCGCATATCGTTGCCCGGCGTGTTGCCCGTGATGAGCATGAAGCGCAGCGTATCGGCGCCGTACTTCTCGATGACCTCGACGGGGTCGATGCCGTTGCCGAGGGACTTGCTCATCTTGCGGCCCTGGCTGTCGCGCACGAGACCGTGGATGAAGACGTGATGGAACGGGATGTCCTTGCCGAACTCCAGCCCCATCATGACCATGCGCGCCACCCAGAAAAAGATGATGTCGTAGCCCGTCACGAGCGTCGCCGTCGGATAGAACTGCGCGAGCTCCGGCGTCTTGTCCGGCCAGCCGAACGTCTCGAACGGCCAGAGGCCCGAGCTGAACCAGGTGTCGAGCACATCCTCGTCCTGATGGATGTGCTTGCTCCCGCAGTGCGGGCAAGCCGTGAGGTCCGTGCGCGAGACGCTCGTCTCGCCGCAGTCGTCGCAGTACCAGGCAGGGATGCGATGGCCCCACCAGAGCTGGCGCGAGATGCACCAGTCGCGGATGTTCTCGAGCCAGTTGCAGTAAATCTTCGTGAAGCGCTCCGGCACGAACTGGATGCGTCCGTCCTTCACCGCCTCGATGGCGGGCTTCGCGAGGCCCTCCATCTTCACGAACCACTGCTTCGAGACGAGCGGCTCGATCGTCGAATGGCAGCGCGAGCAGTGACCGACGGCGTGCTCATGCTCCTCGACCGAGACGAGAACGCCCGTCTCCTCGAGCTCCTTGACGAGCGCCTTGCGGCATTCATAGCGATCCATGCCCGCGTATTTCCCGGCGCCCTCGAGCATCTTGCCCGTATTGCCGATGACCTTGATCTCCTCGAGGTGGTGACGCTGCCCCATCTCGAAGTCGTTCGGATCGTGCGCAGGCGTGACCTTGACCGCGCCCGTGCCGAACGCCTTGTCGACATACTCATCGGCAAAGAGCGGGATGCGGCGGCCGACGATCGGCAGGATGAGCGTCTTGCCGACGAGATCCTTGTAGCGCTCATCGTCTGGGTGGACCGCGACGCCCGTATCGCCGAACATCGTCTCCGGACGCGTCGTCGCAATCTCAACGTAGCGTCCCGGCTCGCCCTCGACCTCATAGCGCAGATGCCAGAGATGGCCTTTCTCCGTCTCGTGCTCGACCTCGATGTCCGAGATGGCCGTATTGCAAGACGGACACCAGTTCGTGATGCGCGTGCCCTGATAGATGAGTCCCTTTTCATAGAGGCTTACGAACACCTCGCGCACGGCACGGCTGCAGCCCTCGTCCATCGTGAAGCGCTCGCGGTCCCAGTCGAGCGAGGAGCCGAGGGAGCGCAGCTGGAACATGATGCGGCTGCCGAACTTCTCCTTCCAGTCCCAGACGCGCTCGAGGAACTTCTCGCGGCCGAGCTCGTAACGATTCGTGCCCTCCTCGCGCAGCTTTCCCTCGACCTTGGCCTGCGTCGCGATGCCCGCGTGGTCGCAGCCCGGGATCCACACCGTGTTGTAGCCCTGCATGCGGTGGTAGCGGATGAGGATATCCTGCAACGTATTGTCGAGCGCGTGGCCCATGTGCAGCTGGCCCGTGACGTTCGGCGGCGGAATGACCATGCTGTACGGCTTCTTGCTCTTGTCGACCTCCGCGTGGAAGAATTTATGCTCCTCCCAGAACTGATACCATTTCTTCTCGAACGACTGCGGATCATAGACCTTCGGGATGTTCGTTTCTTTCGTCTCTGCCATATCGGATACTCCTCTAAACCATCGCGGGGCACGCCCGCAAAATCTCGTGACCCATGAAAAAAGCGCCTCCGTCCCGAAGGACGAAAGCGCCTGCTTCCGTGGTACCACCTAACTTGCTGCTCTTCGCTCTAACGCCGCGGTCGCGGCCCGAGGTAACGCGCACGCCTCCCCCGAGCGACTCAGAAGCGACTTCGCTGCCATCCTGCCGGGGGCTTGCACCGACCGCCCTCTCTCTGCTGGCGTCCGGCAGCTACTCCTCTTCCTCTTCGTCTTTTCAAGATATAAGCTATTATGTGAGCTATCTTAGCACACGCGCGAGGAAAATGCAACCTCCGTCATAGCTTAAGGAACCACTGATTAATTCAGCGGTTCCTCAAATCACCCACTGCCCCGGCGCGAACGCGGCATCGAGCAGTGTCTCCTGGAGCAGCCGCGCGGCAATGGCCTGCGCCGTCTGCTCGCCTGCGGGCGCGAGCGCGCTCCACTCTCTTGCCTCCGGGAGGTCGAGGCGCGGCGCGTCAGCGCCGAGGACGAGCAGCACGATGACGCCCGCCGCCGCGAGGTGCGCTGCCGTGCGCGCGTAGTCCTCGCCCGCCGCCGACGCGTAGAGGTACGTGTGACGGCCGCTCTGCACGAGGCGGTATTCCGCCTCCGCGACGGCGCGCGCCGTTGTGCCGTCCGCGCCGGGACGGAACACAGCGACGAGCGGCTTCTGCCAGTTGAGCGCGCTGCGCATCGCGGGCGTCGCGCGGACACGCGCCGCGTCCTCCGCAGCGCCGATGCTGCGCACGACGCCGCAGGCCGCCGTGTTGTTCGTGATGCGGTCGATGAGCAGGAGCTCGCCCTGCGTGCGGTGCTCATCGAACAATCCGAGCACGATGGGCTCCGTAACGGCAATCGTCACATGCGCGATCTCGTTCTTCTCAAGGCGCTCCGCCGGCTCGTGCTCGCCCGTATGGATGTCGGTACGGTACGCGATGCCGGAAAGGATGCCGGGGATCTTCTTCGTACCGAGCTTGATGAGGAAATTCTTCCCCACAGTGAGCGGCACATCGTCCATCCAGAGGATCTCCGCCTCGAACGCGTCAGCGAGGCTTAGTCCGCTCTCCCGCTCGAGCACGCAGCCGCGCGAGACATCGACCTCGCGGCTGAGCTGCAGCGTGACGGGCTGGCCGACGCTGGCACGCTTCTCCTCGTGATCCGCGACAAAGATATGCGTGACCTCCGCCTGCTCGCCGCTCGGCAGGGCCGTCACCGTATCGCCGACGGTGACGCTGCCGCTCTCGATCTGCCCCGCGAAACCACGGAACGACTGATTCGGACGGCAGACGCGCTGCACGGGGAGGTAGAACCCCTTCTCCGCGGCGGCCCCCGCCGTGACGTCAACCGTCTCGAGATATTCCTGGAGGACCTCGCCGTCATACCAGGGCATGCGGTCAGAGCGCTTCGTGATATTGTCGCCCTCCGTCGCTGAAACCGGGATGATGCGGACGCTCTCGAGCCCGAGCTCCTGCCGGAGCGCGCCGATCTCTGCCTCGATGGCACGGAACTGCGCCTCGTCGTAGCCGATGAGGTCCATTTTGTTCACGGCGAAGACGAAATAGCGGATGCCCATGAGCGCGCAGATGCGCGCGTGGCGGCGCGTCTGCGTGAGCACGCCCTTCGAAGCGTCCACGAGGATGATGGCGAGATCCGCGAATGACGCGCCGCAGGCCATGTTGCGCGTATACTCCTCATGCCCCGGCGTGTCAGCGCAGATGAAGCTGCGCCGGTCCGTCGTGAAATAGCGGTAGGCGACATCGATCGTGATGCCCTGCTCGCGCTCCGCGAGCAGGCCGTCGAGCAGCAGGGAGTAGTCGATGGCGCCGCCGCGGCTGCCGACCTTCGAGTCGAGCAGCAGCGCCTCTTTCTGATCGGCATAGATGAGCTTCGCATCGTAGAGCAGATGGCCGATGAGCGTGGACTTGCCGTCGTCCACGCTGCCGCAGGTGATAAATTTCAGTAAATCGTTCATCAGAAATAGCCCTCCCGTTTCCGGCGCTCCATGCTGCCGGCTCCCTCATGGTCGATGACGCGGCTCGTGCGCTCGGACTCCACGGCGCCGAGCGTCTCCTCGACGATGGCGTCCAGCGTATCGGCGTCCGACTCGACACCGCCCGTGAGCGGATAGCAGCCGAGCGTACGGAACCTGATCTTCCTCTGCTGGATGTCCTCGGGCCGCAGGTGCAGCTTCTTGACGATGCGGTCATCATCCACCATGATGATGTTGCCGTCGCGCTCGATACAGGGACGTTCCTTGGCAAAATAGAGCGAGACGATCTCGAGCTGCTCGCGGCGGATGTACTGCCAGATATCCTTCTCCGTCCAATTCGAGAGCGGGAATACGCGGATGCTCTCCCCCTTGTGGAGCTCCGCGTTGTAGAGCTTCCACATCTCCGGGCGCTGGTTCTTCGGATCCCATGCCTGCGCCGCGTTGCGAAACGAGAACACACGTTCCTTCGCGCGGGATTTCTCCTCGTCGCGCCGCCCGCCGCCGAACGCCGCCGTGAAACCGTACTTCGTCAACGCCTGCTTGAGCGCCTGCGTTTTCATGATATCGGTGTAGGACGCACCGTGGTCGAAGGGGTTGATGCCCTCGCGGATGCCCTCCTCGTTCTTGTACTCGAGCATCGTGAGACCGTACTTTTTCGCCTGCGCGTCACGGAACGCGATCATCTCGTGGAACTTCCACGTCGTGTTGATGTGCAGGAACGGAAACGGCGGTTTCTCCGGATAGAACGCCTTGAGCGCGAGGTGCATCATGACCGTGCTGTCCTTGCCGATGGAATAGAGCATCACCGGCTTCTCTGCCTCAGCCGCCACCTCGCGGATGATGTAGATGGCCTCTGCCTCAAGCGCATCGAGATGCGATAAATTTCCCATGTCTTCTCTCTCCCTGATGGTAGTCTGCGCGCGTCCGCTCCCGTGCGGCCCGCGCGTGTCTTTCGTGTCCGGCAACGCAAGATCTGTGTCCCGCTGCCGGAGCTTACGATTCCTCAGTTGCTCAGTAATCATTCGCCTGCTTCTTATTGACCGCGATGCGCTGTTCCTCGCCGTCCGCGAGGCGCAGCACCCAGGTGAGCGTGTCGCGGCTGTCCTCGGCGTAGAGCCTGCCGCCCGCGCCGCCGAGCGACGCCTCAAGCGTGTAGAAGATCGCCGCGCGCGGGCACGCCTTGACGCAGGCCGTGCAGCCCCAGCAGTCGCGCGCGTCGCGCAGGCGGGCCCGGCCCGCCTCGATGACGAGGAGATTGCCGGGACAGACGTCCGCGCAGCGGCCGCAGCCGATGCATTTCTCAGTTTCCAAGCGTATGCTCATAGTGCTGCCCCCGTTTCACCAGATCGCGCAGGATGATCTCCACCCTGCCGTCCTTCAGCCTGGAATTGACATATTTCTCATAGCGCGCCTCCCGCGCCGGATGGTCTAGGTTCTCCGCGAAGCAGTGCCAGCGTGTCTCGCGCCGCGCTTTCATGTGCTCGATGAGCACGCGGCAGACGAGCAGCCGCTCGCGCAGCTCGAAGATCTTCAGCAGCCCGTAGGCATCCTCTGCGCGCAGCCCCTCACTGAGCCGCGTGAGGCGCGCGATGTGATGCGCCGCCGCAGCGAGCTGGCGCTCCGTATAGCGGTAGCCGGCTGTGATGCCGCCCGCCTCCTCGTCCATGACCTGCTGCATGGCCTCCTCGAGCGCGTCGACGGTGAAGAGCGGCGCCGCGGCCGGCTGCTCGCGCAGGCGCTCGACGCGCGCGCGCACCGCCGCCGCAGCCTCTGTCGGCATGGGGAGCACCTCCTGCGCCGCCGCATAGCGGGCAGCCCCCTCGGCAGCATAGGCCCCCTCGGCAAACGCGCCCGTCACGTATTTCTGCGGGCAGCCGCCCGCGACATCGCCCGCGGCGAAGAGCCCCGGCACCGTCGTCTGCCGCGCTGTGTCCACCCAGTAGCCGCTCGCCGTATGGCCGCCGACGATATAGGGCTCCGTGCCCTCGACCTCGACGTTCGCCGTACGCGGACCGAGCCCCGTCTCGCGCCAGCGCATCGTCTGCGCGGGCGCCATGTTGAGATACGCGCGCTCGAGGGACTGCTCCTGCGCCGCCGTGATCCCCTGCGTCTCAAGGTAACAAGGGCCGCGTCCGGCGAGATTTTCGCTCACGACCGCGTAGAGGCGCTCCGACGTCGTGTTGCCGTAGCCCGCCTGGTACTTCTCGCCGCGCGCGTTGACCTGCGGCGCGCCCACGCCCTGCGCGAGCGTGCCCGTCGGCGCGATCGTGTCCTTGCACCGCAGCGCGATGAACCGCATCTCCAGCGACGTCATCTCCGCGCCCGCGCGCAGGCCCATCGCGTAGCCAGCGCCCGTATTGAACGGCGAATACCACATCGTATGGCGCGCCGCGCCCGGATGGTTGGGCCGGTAAAGGCCCGCCGCGCCGCCCGTCGCGCAGATGACGGCGCGCGCGCGGAAATAGCAGACCGCGTCCTCGCGCAGGTCGATGCCCCAGGCGCCGGCGATGCGCCCGTCCGCCGCTTTCAAGAGATTCACGACATCGACATGCTCCAGCACGCGGACATTCTTCGCGCGCCGCACAGCGGCCGCGAGCAGCGGCTTGATATTCTCGCCGTTGATCTTGATGTTGCGCCAGCCGCGCGAGACGTAGTTCCCGTCCGCGTCCTTCAGGATGACGAGCCCGAGCTCCTCCATGCGGCGCGTGACCTCATTGAGCCGCTCGGACATCGTGAGCAGCAGGTCGTCGCGCACGATGCCCGCCGCGTCCGCCGCCGCGTAGTCCGCGTAGTCCTCCGGCGTATGCCCGGGCGTGATATACGCGTTGAGTGCGTTGACGCCGGCCGCGAGGCAGCCGCTGCGCTCGATGCCCGCTTTGTCGACGAGCAGGATCGAGCGTTCCGGCCGCTCCGCCGCGAGCGTGAGCGCTGCGTAGCAGCCGGCAGCACCGCCGCCGATGACGAGGATATCTGATGTTTCTTCCTTCAGTTTCAAATCCTTCACCTCAAATCACCACGGA
>Ga0256404_1002965_pt1 | contig 35968 bp, 37 predicted proteins | sample RumenRJG_01DNA_FD_185990 | JGI IMG/M metagenome (GOLD analysis project Ga0256404, IMG submission 185990) | Bovine rumen microbial communities from Lethbridge, Alberta, Canada - RJG_01 | ecosystem: Host-associated > Mammals > Digestive system > Stomach > Rumen | place: Canada: Alberta | collected... | reverse complement strand
GTCCCCGGTTTCCGACGCCGCAGAAGACACCGTGCTCCCGGTTTCCGGTTCCGCGGAAGAAACCGTGCTCTCCGTCAGGACCGAAGAAGCCGTGCTCTCCGCCTTCGGAATGAACTGCCATGTGCCGGTGAACGTCACATCGCCGTCCGCCACTGTTGCGGAAGTGAAGTCATACGACTCAAAGATCCAGCTGCCTTCCTCCGTCTCGACCGATGTCTTCTCCGGCGCCTGCGCCGTCACTTCCGTGCCGCTCGTGTAGCTGCCGTCATCGGAAGGCAGAAGCTCTGTCACCGATTCGGGAAGCTCCCTCCCCTCGGTTCCGGAAACAAACTCATAGCGTACGCCGTATGTCGCGGCCTGCGCCCCGGAAGAATCCGCATCGGACGGAAGAAGCTGGTTCTCCTCACCCCGGCTGACGTCCGTGCTGTCCGAACCGGAAAACGCGCCCTCCGGTTCTGAAACAGCCGGCGAAGCCTGACTGTCCGGTGCAGGCTCGTTCTCCGCGGCGGAAGAGGTTTCCTCCGGCTCCATGAGAGACGTCCCGTCCGACGACGGCTGTTCTTCCTCCGCCTCGCCGGCGCTCACCGGCGCGCTCGATCCGCTGAACGAATAAGTCACCGTTCCCGTTCCTGCCGTCAGCGTGATGCCCGTATCCGGCGTCGCGGCGCTGACAGCGCCTTCAAGAGAGGCAAACGACGTGCCGCTGCCGACATCGCCGCTCATCGGGATCGTGATGACGTCCGCCCGGACCGTGCCCGCGCCGTCATCCGCCGTCTTCGTGGTGCCTTCCGCCCCGCTGCCGAGGTCCGTCTGATCCGCCTCATAATGGCTGAGGAACGAAGCCGCATCCGAATCCTTCACCACGAACGAGACTGTGGCCGTTTTCGTGCTGTCATCCGTCTTCACGTCCGTACGCACACTGGCGAGGTCATCCGTCGCGGATGCCGTCCCGAGTGTCACGTAATCAGGGAAATGAAGGACCGCTGTGACCGCATTCTCCGACGCCCCGTCGGGATTGCCGATCGTCACGCCGTCCGCTCCGGAATCCGAAAGAAGTCCGGCCAGCGGAGAGAGGATATCGGCCGCGTCAAATGCGATCGTGAGATTCCCGTCGAAGGCTCCCGACTGGCCCGTCACAGTGCTGTCATCCGCCGCCGTGCGGACAGAAGGCAGCCCTGTGATCAGATCCGTGAGGCTGACGGAGGCCGTCACCTCCTGCGCTGCGGCCGCCGTATCTTCGCCTGAACTGACAACATCAGCGGCCACGCTGTCTGCCGCGCCATCTATATCGTCCGCGCAGATCACCGATGGCATCATCCCGGTCAGCATCGCCGCTGAGACGACTGCCGTAAGCAGTCTGGATACACTCTTTTTCATAACGATTCACCTCCAGTATCTTCACTATAGCACATTTTACTGAATAGGCAAATTGTTACAGTTGTGAAACAAATGTGTCGATAATGTGAAATCGTGAAACACTGCTGTAATAATATCAGCTGTCGGTTCCATACTGCGTCAGCGCGTTCCGTACCTTCTGCTGCACGCTGCGAAGCTCTACGTCAAGATCCGCATCCTGCGCTCCGTACAGCTGCTTCAGTTCGGCATCCGCCAGCGCCATTGCACTCTGGTACGCCTCAAACACCGGTTCGCTCCTTCCGTTTTCGATCACATCGGATACCAGAGCGGAATCCAGCGAGCCCGCCTCGTCATTTCCGCCCCGAAGCACATCCGAGGCGTCATCCGCCTCCAGCACCTTTTTCAGCACCGGGACGGTCGGCATAGTATGGAAAAATTCCGTCTGCAGCGCTTCATCGGATGACAGAAATTTCAGGAACGCCCACGCCAGATCCGGATGCCGGCTCCGGCTGCTGATGCCGGCCAGCAGAGAGTCCACCCTGGACTGGTTCTCCCCGCCGCCTCCCCGCGGCATCTCGATGCAGTCCCATTGAAAGCTGGAATATTTCTTGATTTTATAGGGATAGGACTTATACGTTCTGTACTCTGCCAGGGACAGCGGCATAAACGCGACCCGTCCGTCGTCAAAATCCTCCTGTGTTACGGTCTGCCCCTGATTGAGGGCGGTCAGCTGCTGCATCAGCGCGATCGCTTCTTTCAGTTCCTCGCTGTTGAAATTGCACGAACGGCCGTCATCTGAAAACAGCTTCGCGCCCGCCGAGACCGCCGCGTCCAGCCATCCGTACTTGTAGATCCCGAACTGATCCACGACTCCGTCGCCGTCGGTGTCCTTCGTCACCTGCACGCAGATGCGGTACAGATCCTCAAAGGTATAGCCGGTGGAAGGAACGTCGATCCCTTCCTTCTGGAGAAGCGACTTATTCACGAACATCAGATTCGGCATTGTCTCGATCGGAAGGCAGTACTGATGCCCTGACAGACGGCCCATCCTCAGCGCCGTCTGAAACAGCGCTCCGGTATCAATCCCGTCGCTGCCTTCGATCAGCGGATCCAGATTTCTCAGGATGCCGAGCTTAACAAAACGGTCCGCGTCTTCATTCAGCACAACCATCACGTCTGGCGCGTCGTCCGTCAGGATCTTCCTGCTCAGCCACTCCGAATAATCGCTCTTCGGAATCCCTGAAACGCAGTGCACACTGACGCCCGGATGACTCTCACCGAACCGCTTCATCGCTTCCTGCACGATCACGAAGCTGTCCTGCACGGCGACATTCCAGTTGCTTCCGTTGAAAACGGCAAATTCAAGCGTGACCGGATCCGTTCCTCTGCGAGCGGTTCGTATCACGGCCGCCGCAAGCAGCGCCGTGCAGAGAAGAAGCAGAGTTCTCCCTCTGTGTGCTCTCATCATCACTCCTGTCTGCGCTCATAACGACGCTCAACCGCCCAGATCGCCAGCTGCGTCCGGTCACGGAGTCCAAGCTTGTCGAGAATCTGGGACAAGTAATTTCGAACGGTCCCCTGTGAGAAGCTGAGATTGGCCGCGATTTCCTTGTTGCTGTGTCCTTTTGCCACTTCGGTGATGATCTTCCACTCATTATCCGTCAGCTCACTGACATAGCGCTCATTGACTTCAATCTCAGGTTCATGCACGTCTCTGGTCACCTGCGAGAAGAGACGGAGCAGTTTCATCTCAATATCGGGATTCAGCATCGCCTGCCCCTGATCGACCGTGACAATCGCGCTGATCAACTCGTCCGTGCTGATTCCTTTCAGCAAATAACCGCTGGCACCGTAGCGAAGCGCGTCCATCACATACTCATCGTCATCGAAGGTGGTGAGGATGATGATCCGGATCTCCGGATGCGTCTCCTTCACCTTCTTCGTGCATTGAACGCCGTCCAGCACCGGCATGCGGATATCCATGAGAATTACATCCGGTTTCGTCTGATCGAGCGTCTCGATCACTTCCCGGCCGTTGCCGGCCACGCCGCATACCCTGATCTGATCCGACTCCTTCTCCAGTACGATCCGGAGACTCTGCCGGATCAGCTGCTGGTCATCCGCGATCATCACTCTGATCATCTCATCCTTCCTCTCTTCCGCCCGAAGCGTTCAGAGTGCCCCCGTCCGCCGCTCCGTAGTCCCTCTTTTCCGTACCGCCTGCCGGCCATTCTCCATCCGTCCGCCCTGCATGCTCCGTCTCTCTTTCCGCCCGCCCGGCGGCCGCGTTTTCCTCGCGCCAGCGGACCGGAATCAGCGCATTGACGGAAAATCCGTTTTCGTCGGAGGAAAACGTCACGCTCCCGCTCAGCATCGCGATCCGTTCCCTCATGTGACGGAGTCCGAAGCCCTCTTCCGGATGTTCGCATCCAATCCCGTTGTCCCGGATCAGGATCCGAATCCGGTTCTCTTCCCTCGTAAACCGGATCCGGATACGCCGCGCGTGACCATGCTGCACAGCATTGGTAATGCCTTCCTGTACCGTCCGGTAGATCGCATTTTCCTCGTCCTCATCCAGCAGCATCGGAGGCACCTCATCGTCAAAGGAAATCTCCGTTCTGGTCATCCTCTCCGTCGTGTCGATCATCTCCCGGATTGCCTGAATCACTGATTTCCGACGGAGCGCATCCGGCTTAAGCGAGGCCACCGATTTACGCACATCCTCAATTCCCTGCCGCGCCGCCTGTGAAAGAATATCAAGCTGCTTGCCGAGCACCTCCGGTTCGTCCTTCAGCAGCTCACAGGCATCGAGTCCCACTGCCAGCCCGGTCAGCGTGTGACCGAGCGTATCATGCACCTCCCTCGCGATCCGGTTTCTCTCCCTAATCTCCGCCATCCGGGCGTTCTCCAGCATCAGGTCCTCCAGCCGGGCGTTCGTATCCGTCAGTTCTCTGTTTGCTTCGGAAATCCGGCGATACAGCGTATTGATTTCTTCAATGCGCTGCTGGGTATGCGCGATGATGAAAATGCAGCAGACAAGGAAAAGAAACAGGCAGAGAACGTTGGCGATATTAAAACCGATCTGCAGCATGCTCTGATGCTCCGGAGAGTATACGCTGAGGAAATGCTCCGTCCGGTAAGAAGGAATCAGGATCGCCGTAATCCCGGGACTGGTGACAAGGAAAACGGCCAGCGCCGATGACATCGCGAGGAAGGAATGCCTTGTCTCCTTCGTCGACTGGATCACACTGACAAAACTCCAGAAAAGAAGCTCGTTGAAATTGAAATTCAGCCGGTAAATCACAAAGAGGCTCATCGCCATATCGACCAGGATCGTCAGCATACGGATCCGGGTATGCGTCTCTCCCAGAAAGAGCCGCAGCGCCGCGTCCGCCGCCAGCAGTTCCGTGCAGACGCAGGCAATCAGCAGCGTGTGCCAGGTATTCAGCGGAACCGTTCCGATCCGCTCCAGAAATCGGCGGGCTCCGAAGGATGATGCGATTTTCCGGCAGCTGAGCCAGAAAAAGGCGGCGTAGGCCACCGTTGTCAGAGCGGTAACCAGCAGCAGCGCCGTCTTCGCCGTTTCCAGATTGAGCACGTTTCTCTGTCGCAGCATATTCATTCCTCTTCGCCGTTCACCTCTCACTGCCAGCTGTTCAGATTGTCCGGATCCAGCGTCTCCGCCGTCAGCATGGTGACTTCCACATCACAGTTTTTCGGAACGGGTTCTCCCGCCAGATAGCGGTAAGCCAGATCCGCGGCCATCCTCCCCATCCGGATCGGATACTGGACCGCCGATCCTGTCATCTCTCCCTTCCGAATCAGCGTCTTTGCGTCCGGTGACCCGTCGACTCCGTAGACAAGCACGCTGCGCCGATAACCGGTGCGCTCGCGGTCGCTCTGAATTGCCGAGAGCGCACCGATCGCGGCCGGATCATTCGCGCCGAACACCACATCCATATCCGGATTCAACGCCAGCATCCGCTTCATATCACGGTTCCCGACCTCTATCTCCGAAGCATCATCCGAGGAATCGATCACCTGATAGCGGCCGAGTCCTTCAATCTGATCCAGAAACGCCTGAAGACGGATGACCGTAGAATGAACGTTGTAATGATCCAGCGTGATAATCCTCGCTCCGTCCGGCTTCCGCTTCATCATGTCTTCCGCCACAAGCCGTCCGGCTTCATACTGATCCGACTGGATCACGGAAATCACATTGTCCGTATTATAAAGTGTCGTGTCCACGGCGAAGACGGCTACTCCTGCCTTCCGGCACTCCTCCAGCGCCGGGTCAATCGCGGCCCAGTCTGCCGGATTGGCGAACAGAACCGTCATCCCCTCGTCGATCATCTCGCTGATCTGTTCATTCTGCCGCTCCTGGTTCTGGGCCGGATCCCGGGTGAGAAGAATGTCTCCGTGAGCCTCCACCACCTCGCGGATACTCTCATTCAGCGCTGTAAAATACGGGTTATTCATCGTCATATAGGTCGCGCCGAAGATCCGTGGGCTGTGCTCTCCGATTACACGCGCTGACGAACGGATGATCAGCGCCGCCGCGGCCGATGCGGCGCCGCAGATCAGAAGAAACGTGAAGAGCTTCCTTCGTTCCGGCTTCATCATGACGACTCCCTTCTGCGTCTGTTTCGTTTCCGTAAGGAAACAGCCCGCCTGACTCGCTCAGGAGGAGCTGATATTCCGTTTCGTTCCTCCGTGGCAGTGTCTCCGTCCGCGGTCCGTCTCTCATGGAAACACAAAGAACTGCCGCGCTCCGGAGGAAGGCATCTCCCGCATTAAAGTATTCCGGTGCCTTTCTCTCCTCCTCATGCAGCAGTCCGCGATACACCGGCATTCTGATATCCGATGCTTATTTGTTCCGGTTGCGCAGGTAGTCAGTCGTGACGGCGAGCAGAATGACGATGCCCTTCACGACGGTCTGCCAGAAGGAATTGACGTTCATCAGATTCAGCCCGTTGTTCAGTACGCCGATGATCAGCGCGCCGATCAGTGTGCCGCCCAGTTTGCCGGAACCGCCGGCCATCGAGGTGCCGCCGACCACAACGGCCGCGATGGCGTCCATCTCCGCTCCTTCACCGGCTGTCGGCTGTCCGGAGTACATACGGGAAGCCAGAATGATACCGGCGATACCGGCCATAATACCCGTATAGAGGTAAACAATGAATTTCACCCTTGTCACCTTGATGCCGGAAAATTCGGCCGCAGTGACATTGCCGCCCACCGCGTAGACATGACGTCCGAATTTCGTGCGGTTCAGAATCAGCAGTGAAATCACATAGACGACAAACATGATGATGACCGGCACCGGGATGCCGCCGATGTAGCCGGCTCCGACGAACTGCCATTCCTTTGAAACGACCCGGACCGGAGAACCGCCTGTGTAGACGCCTGCGAGACCGCGGGCGATATTCATTGTCGCCAGCGTGACGATAAAAGGAGGGATCGTCGTCTTCGAGATCACAAAGCCGTTGAAAAGGCCGAACAGCACGCCGATCAGCACACCCGCCAGAAGCGCGGCGCCGATCGGGAATCCGTAGCGGCTGACGCAGCCGGCCGCCAGGACGCCGGACAGCGCGATGATGGATCCGACCGACAAGTCGATGCCGCCCAGGATGATCACCATCGTCATGCCGCAGGCCAGCAGCAGGTTCGTCGAAATCTGACGAAGCACGTTGAACAGGTTCTTCACGGTCAGAAAATACTGACTCGTTCCAGGATAGATGCCGAGGATCACGCAGAGTGCAACCAGCGCGATCAGAATGCCGAGATTCTCCTGGAGGAATCTCGCTGCCTTGTTGGTAGAAACGGCCTTCTCCCGGCCGGAAGTCTTCTCAGTCATTGGATATCTTCCCTTCTTACATATAGTCTGCAGCCTGTCCGCCACACGTCAAGCGCAGAGGCTTTTGCGCACCCCGGGCCGGACACGCATCCGTCCCGCGAAACTGCCGGAGCCGATCAGATTGCCGCGAGGCTCATGATCGCTTCCTGCGTCATTTCACCCCGTTTCAGCTCGCCGCGCACCTCGCCTTCCGCCATGACATAGATCCGGTCGCTCATATTGATCAGCTCCGGAAGCTCGGAGGAAATCATGATAATGGACACGCCGCGTTTGAGCAGTCCGTTCATGATCGCGTAGATCTCCGATTTCGCTCCGACATCGATGCCGCGGGTCGGCTCGTCAAGGATCAGGATCTTCGGATCAGTGGCAAGCCATCGTCCGATCAGTACCTTCTGCTGGTTGCCTCCGGACAGATTGCCGATCACCTGATGCTGGGAAGGGGTCTTTGTCCTCATCATCCTGATGAAGTTTTCCGTGATGTCCGACTCTTTCTTCGCGTCCACCCGGAGATGCCGGATGAACTGGTCCAGTACCTCGATCGTCGTGTTGTACCGGACATCCTGCACCAGATAAAGTCCTTCTGTCTTCCGGCTCTCCGGAACCAGCGCCAGTCCTTTTTCAACCGCGTCCACGGGGGAATGAATCGCGGTCTTCTTTCCCGCGATATAAATATCGCCCTTCGTGTTTTTGCCCAGACCGAACAGTGCCTCCATCGCTTCGCTCCGTCCCGCGCCGACCAGGCCCGCAAATCCGACGATTTCGCCCTCCCGTACGGAGAAGGAGACGTCCCTGACTCTCGGCTCATCCGACAGATGCTCGACTTTCAGCAGCTCCGCTCCCGGCTCAAGGAAATCCCTCTCATAGTAATTCGTAAGTGTGCGGCCGACCATCATCGAGATCAGCTCATCCCGGCTGGTGTCCTTCACGTTCCTGGTTCCGACGTACTGTCCGTCTCTCATCACCGTGACCCGGTCGCAGATTTCGTCCAGCTCGGACATCTTGTGGGAGATGTAGATAATGCCGACGCCATGAGCGGTCAGATCGCGCATGATCCGGAACAGATTCTCCACATCCTTCTCCGAAATCGACGAAGTCGGCTCGTCCATGACAAGAATCCTCGCATTTGACGAGACCGCCTTCGTGATCTCCACCATCTGCTGCTTGGCGATGGACAGATCCTTCACCAGTGTCCGGGCGTTGATCCCCATCCCGAGCGAATCGAGAAACTGCTGCGCTTCCTTTTCCTGCGAGGCAAGATTCACGCTGATTCCTCTGCCTTTTTCCCGTCCGAGAAAAATGTTCTCCGCCACACTCATATACGGCACCAGCACGAGTTCCTGATGGATGATCGCGATGCCGTTTGCCTCGGCGTCCTGTACGGATCCGATCCGCACATCCTTGCCGTCGATCTCAATGGAGCCTTCATCCGCGTGATAGATGCCGCCCAGAACCTTGATCAGCGTAGACTTTCCCGCGCCGTTCTCGCCGAGCAGCGCGTGAACCTCACCGGCACGAAGGTCAATGCTGACATCCTGAAGGGCCTTCACGCCGGGAAAGGTCTTCGAAATATGTTTCATTCGTAAGATCACTTGCTCTTCCAATATATCACCTGCTTTTCAACATGACGGATCCCGCCAGTAAGGATCATCGTCTTATCCGAAGCCCGAAAGGAGGCACCCACCGCATCCCTTTCCGAGATGAGGGAGTGCCTCCTTTCCCGGCCGCCGCGTCCGGAACGTCCGCTTCCGGACCGCCGGCCGTCAGGCGCCTTTTACTGCCATCCGTCCGTTCCGTACTGATCGACGTTGTCCGCCGTGATCAGGAATGTGTCGACCGGATAGGTATCTTCCAGTTTCTCGCCGTTTAAGTATCTGTACATCAGAGAAACCGCCTTGTCCGCGATGCTGACCGGGGACTGCGCGCCGGTGCCTTCGATCAGAGAATCGCCGGAGGCCAGCTCAGCCTTGATATCCGGAGAACCGTCGACGCCGTAAATCTTGCAGTCCTTGATACCCGCCGCATTGGCTGCTGCCAGCGCACCAAGTGCCGTCGGATCATTGCCGCCGAAGATCGCGACCACATCCGGATGAGCCTGCAGAAGGTCCTCCGCGATGCTCATCGATTCCTGCAGATTCCCCTTCGCGTCCTGCTGAGCCACAACATTGAAGCCGTGGCCGTCAATCGCGTCCATGAACCCCTTTGTTCTGTCAACGATAGACTGCATCGTCGGGGAATCGAGGACGATGATGTCGCCGCCGTCCGGGCACTTCTTCACAAGATCTTCGCCTACGACCTTGCCTGCGTTGTAGTTATCGGAGCCGGTGTAGGTGACCAGATAGGACATATCCGCCACCTGCGTGTCGAAGCCGACCATCGGAACGTTGTCCGCCTTCGCCTCGTCCAGTGCCGGAAGGATTCCCTTGGCATCGACCGGATTGACGAAGAGGCCGTCCAGATTCTGAGAAAGCATATCCTCAACCTGAGAGATCTGCTTGGAGCTGTCGTTGCCCGGATCGGTGATGACCAGCGTGTCGCCGTTCGCCTCGATCTTCTCCTTCATCTCGTTCTGAATCGTGACGAAGAACGGGTTCGTTCCATCCATGCAGGTATAGCCGAACTTGAAATGCTTGCCCGTATGGTTGGTCGTGTCGATCGCTTCCTCAGCCGACTCGGCCCCGGAAGCCGCCGACTCGACAGCAGAGTCAGCGTACACGCCGGTTCCCATCACCGCGATCATGGAAGCTGCCAGAATCGTTGCCATCAACTTTCTTTTCATACATTTTACCTCCTGTGCGTGGCACCATCGCCGCAATCTGTTAGCAGAATATATGAATTAGAAAGTTTCAGCACGTATATTTTGTAACATTTATCAAATGACATTTGTCAATTGACCCGGCACGTCTTCACTTCAGTCTCGAGAACACGCGGATCGTTTTCATATAGGTCTCCTTCATCGACTCCATCCCCCACGCGGCGATGTCGTGGAAGAAGACGTTGCCGTCCGTTCCGCCGATCTTTTCTCTCACATAGTCGCCGGCGTATTTGGCCGCGTAGGTGTAGTAGTTGATCTTCCGCACGCCCTGCTCGATGCAGCGGATGAAGTCTTCGTCGCTGATGCCGGAGCCGCCGTGCATTACCACCGGCACGCCGCTCTTCTCCCGGATCCGTCCAATCCGCTCAAAATCCAGCTTCGGCGCCCTGAGGTAAATCCCGTGCACCGTTCCGAAGGAGCAGGCAAGGCAGTCCACGCCCGTCTCCTGCACGAAGCGGGCCGCCTGGTCCGGATCCGTGTAGCAGCTCTCGATTTCCTTCTCCTCTCCGGTACCGCCGGCCGAGCCGAATTCCTCCCGTCCCATCGCGCCGATCTCCGCTTCAACGGAGACGCCGCTGCTCTCCGCCATCTCGACGACCGCACGGGTATTGGCTGCATTTTCCTCATACGGAAGCACGGAGCCGTCATACATCACGCCTGTGAACCCGAGCTCGATGGCCTCCCGGACCTCCTCGAAACTCGCGCCGTGGTCCAGGTGAACGCAGACAGGCACCTTAGCCAGGTCCGCATACATCATCATCACCGGACCGATTTCCCGCATCGGGATCAGGCTCCCGTGGGCTGCGTTGGCAAACTGCATGATCACCGGCTGATCCAGTTCCTCCGCCGCTGCGATCAGCGCCCGGATCCCCTCCAGCGTGGTCACGTTGAATGCGCCGACGGCCATTTTTCTGGACTCCGCCAGGTCAAGTATCGTACTGAGTGAAACAAGCATATTTCCATCCTCCCTTATGATTGTGAATGAATTTACGGCCGGATCAGATGCTGCCGTTCCCATCCCCCGTCGATCCTGCGCCGGAGCGCCTCGATCGGCAGAAGCCCGGACAGCGAGTCATACTCTGTGAGGTTCATGGCGCCGGTGGCCGCGGCGTTCTCCAGACAGACCGCAGGCTTCATATGGTGCATGATACTGTAAAGGAAGGCGGCGATCGCCGTATCGCCGGCGCCGGTTCCCGACGCGATCCGGTCCGGACGATAGCTGTCCGCGAAGAGCCGGAGATCTCCCCACGCCGGATCCGCGAACTGCTCGCCCAGCCCCGCCATCTTCCCGAACGGGGACGTCGCGAGAAAAATCCCCGCCGCCCCGCACTTCAGGAGCACGGCGTGGGCGCCCAGACCGAGCAGCCGCTCAGCCAGCGGCTCCACATCCTCCCGAAGGCTCAGATGCAGGCAGACATCCTCCCCTCCCGTCCGCGCAAGCAGCATCTGATAATGGTCGGGCCAGATCAGCGCGCACATCTCCTCGTAGCTCGGCGTGAAGAAGTCCACATAGGGCAGAAGATGCTGAAGCGCCGACGGCCAGTCCTCCTTCGCGGCCGGGGATGAAGGATCCACCATCGTCATATCGAGACTCGTCACGACGCCGAGACGCTTCACCTCTTTGAAGAGCCGGACGGTGTCCGCGGCTCCATTCTCATAAAACCGCTTCATGAGCGTCGGATAGCCGAAATGAAAATAGCCGGCTCCTCCTATGATTTTCAGATCGATTTCTTCAAATCGATAGGTATGATTGGCTCCCGGATCGGCGAAGAAAACACGGTCGCAGCCCGGCGGCGCGATCGCGAGCGTGTAGGATGTCTCTGTGTCCGGCGAGACGACGAAATCGGCCTTCGCGCCGCGCGCCGCATAGGACTCCCGGAGAGTCCGCCCGAAGGCATCGTCCCCGATCTTCGCCATCAGAACCGTATCGGCCCCGAAGAACTGAAGCGCGAGCCCCGTATTCGTGACGCAGCCTCCCGGCGCGATCGTGGCTTTCCCAACTTCGACCAGCGCGCCCGGACGGATATAGTCGGACAGCCGGCCGCTCTTCTCTCCCTGTCCTTCAAATGAAGGGGTGATATCGCAGGACACATAGCCCGCGACGACGATTCTGGCTGGACGCATATGCTTCACCTCCATGATCAGATAGACGCATTTTACCATTTTGCACATGCATTGTCAGGTGAGATATGTCACTTTCATGCATTTTGGCGGACGGAGAGTGCACTCGCGGACTTTTTCACCGTCGAAACAGCCTGCACCCCGGGGTGTACAGCCTCCAGTATGTTTATACGCCCGCTTGCCTTTTTTTATGTGCTGTGATAAATATAGAAAGTTCCAGCAGGCTGTCACGCGGCCTGCCTTCATACGGTAAAATGCAGACGGACCGGATGTCCGTCTCGGAAAAGGAGGTCATTCTTGGCAAAATACCGGTCGCCGAAAAAAAAGAAAAACAAGGGTCTGATCGCGGCCTGCATCATTCTGGGCGTTTTTCTTGCGCTTCTCTGCGCCGCGTACGCATTCTTCCGCAACTATTACGGGCTTTCGAACTATGTGAGCGACAGCGAAGCCGCTGCGAAGGCGCAGCAGGCGCGAGCCTCGCTGGATGCGGACACGCTCTCCCAGATTGAGAAAACAGGGCTGACAGACTCCGAGGAGCAGGCGCTCAAGTCCGCTCAGAACACATCCGGCATCGACTTGTACCACAGCAGCTCGATCTACAACCTGCTCCTGATCGGAGTGGACCGGCGGGACGCAAGCTGGAACGGCAATTCCGATTCCATGATCCTCCTGTCGATCAACAACAAGACGAAAAAAATCCACATGATGTCCCTGATGCGCGACATGTACGCCGACATCGAGGGCTACGGCGTCCGCAAGCTGAACGCGGCCTGCGCCATCGGCGGTCCCACGCTGCTGGTCAGCACCATCGAATCAAACTACAAGATTGACATCGACAACTATGCCTGCGTGGACTTCGTCTCGATGGCGAACATCATCGACGCGGTCGGCGGTGTCGAGATCACAGTCTCAGACGCGGAGGCGGAGATGGCGAACGGTCTGATCACCGACATGTGCGGGCTCGCCGGCGTGGATCCCGGTCCCCATCTCTACAGCGGCGCGGGAACGTGGAACGCAGACGGCTGGATGGCCGTGGGCTACGCCCGGATCCGTCATATCGGGAACGCGGACTATCAGCGGACCGAGCGACAGCGCACGGTCCTTACCGGCATGATGTCCAAAATCCGCTCGATGTCCACCACGGAGCTGAACTCCTTTGTCCGGGAGGTGCTGCCTTATGTCACGCACAACATCACCAGCTCCACGATGCTGCAGCTCGTCGCTTCCGTACCTTCCTATCTGAGCTACGATGTGGAACAGAGCCGGGTGCCGTTCGACAATCTGTATACCAGCCAGGGCGAGATTCTGGTTCCGACCCAGCCGGATACGATCGATAAGATTCAGGAAATCCTGAACAGCTGATCCGGAGGCATAACGCATGCGTGTTACGGGCATGACCTCATATCTGATGCATTATCTTGACCTGCGGGGACTGATTCTGATGCTTCTGGTCGCCTCCTGCGCGATCGGAGCGTCGCTGGTCCTGATCTATCTCCGGACCGTCCGCCTCTCGAAGCGCTACACGCCGGATACGCGGGGCGCGTTCATCCGTGATGAATTCGCCTCGCTGTCCGAGCGGTTCTATGAGCTGATCTTTTCGAGCACATCCATCCTTCTTTTTGTCGGGATTTACTTCACGATCGATTATTTCGGCATCGCCGTCAGCTACCGGAATATCTGGGCGAAGTACAGCAGCTTCCTTCTGCTCGGCTTTATTCTCGCATCGGTCATTCTCAACTCCTTCATCGACAGCAAGGTGGTGCCGCTCGTCAACGTACGCCCCGGCGAACGAAGCGCGATGCGGCTGCTGGGCATGATCTACATGCTCTTCATCTTCGTCTACATCAAGTTCATCTACCAGGACGACAATTACGACACGATCATTCTTTACTTTCTGACTCTGGTCATCGGACGCTTCGTCTACTTCGACACATCCCTTGAATCCTTCAGCAAGGCGATGCAGGACGCGCTCCGCAACACGCCCCTTTTGATCCTCGCCCTGCTCTGCACCGGCATCATGGCGTTCTGCGGCTTTCACGCCGGCTACCTGATGAAGGCGAACGGCGTCGTGCTCAGCCTTTTCATCGCCCATCTCTTCCTCGTGACGGTCATCACGGTTGTGTACCGGAGCGGCATGCTGAACGGAGTCGGGAAGGAGAAACATCTCACATCGTAACGGCCGCCTTGATACACGTCCGGAATTGAAGTCCGCTCTTGCCTGATTCGCTCCCTGAGCAGGTAAGGGCGGCTTTCGTCTCCTCCGGATCGTCCTTCCCTCCCTCTCACGCCTCCCGGCCTGCCATCCCCGCCAGAGGCTCCGGGATCAGTTCCAGACAAGGCACCCCCCTCCTTCTTCCGGACATACTCACCACAAAAGACCCCTGCACCGGTTGAGGGCCGCGGCCAGCTCCTCTTTTCTCGGTTTCGCCATATTGCCGGAGACGCTGCTGCCTGCCTTTTCATAAAGCCCGAACCCTTCCCTCTCGAAGGATCTTTCCCAGTCTCCGACCAGCGAGGCGACACTGTTGTGCCCGTTCATCCGGCTTTGCGCCATCAGGACAAATGTCTCCGCAAGGCACTCGCTCTGCTCCCCGTCCACCAGCTGTTCCACAAGTCTTAAATCCGTCTCGCCCCGTCCGATCACAAAGCCCTCCTTTCCGAGGTTCTTGTGCTTGACGCGTCCTTTGTATTCCTCGAAGTCGCGTCCCGGCCGCGGGCAGCGGTTCCGGGCGTCCGGCATCCGGAGCACGGTCTTTTCCCTGCCTGCAGCCGAAGCAAGTTCTCTTACGCGCACCGTGACATCCTTCGGTTCGTAGCGGTCCATCTGGATCACCGTGTCCGCCTCGCCGAAGAACGCGCCTGAGCTCCCCGCCACAAGGATCGTGCTGACCCCTGCCTGTGTGAACAGAGCGCGCATGCGGCCGGAAAACGGCGTGATCGGCTCTTCCTCTGCGGATACAATCCGCTGCATCCGTTCGTCGCGTACCATGAAGTTCGTCGCGCAGGTATCCTCATCCATCAGAAGCGTCTTCGCGCCGCACTCCAGCGCCTCGACGACAGCTGCGGCCTGAGACGTGCTGCCGCTCGCGTTCTCCGTCGAGAAGTCTCTCGTATCCTTTCCATTCGGAAGATGATTGATAAAAAGGGAAATGTCATCCCGGCTGACACACCGGCCGTCCTCCGCCCGCACCTTGACGGCCGATTCATCCGTCACGACCAGTTCACGTCCGTCCCCGGCGATGTGGTTGTAGACGCCCCGTTCCAGTGCTTTCAGAAGCGTCGACTTTCCGTGGTAGCCGCCCCCGATGATCAGCGTGACACCCCGGCGGATTCCCATGCCCGTGACGTCTCCGCGGTGCGGCAGTCCGATGGTCACACGGTCCTCATTGGGCGACCGGAACGGAACGGAATCCCGGAGCGGACTCTGGGAGATGCCGCTCTCCCTGGGAAGAACCGCGCCGTCGGCGACAAACGCGCAGAGGTTCCGCCGTTTCAGTTCCTCTCGCAGAAAGGCCTGATCCTCCGCCAGATCGGTCACACGCCGCACCGCCTCTTCCGGATACGCCGAAAAAACAGCCGACGACTCGACGCATCCCGGAAGATAGTCAAAAAGCATTTTCTCCAGCTCGCCGGCCAGTACCGTTCTCCCCGCGGCTGGAAAACCGGCAAAAAACCGCAGCGTCACATCGCCTTTTGCGCTGATCTGGCAGGCGCTGCGGTCCAGGATCTCCTGACCCGGGCGGCTCGCGCTCAGCCGTCCGCTCTTTCCCGATCCTCTCGCCCTGCCGGATACGTCGTCCAGCTTCCTCCCGAAGCGCCGCAGAATCATATCCTGCAGCGCGACGCGATTCTCATATCTTCCGCAGTCCGCTGCCGGCCATCCGGCGCGATCCGCCCTCACCGTCACCTTCAGATCCGAGGGCGCCGCGAACGGATCACCCTGGACATGCACGATGTGAAGCACATAGCTGCCGAAATCGTAGCTGCCGCGCAGCGACTTGTAGGCCGGATAACCTCTGTGGTCGATGCTCCGCATCGCCCTGAGCAGTTCCTGTTTTGTCTGTATCATGGATCCTCATCCTCCCGTTTGTCATTCATTCGAAAAGCCTTCGCGGTCGGAATACGGTCAGCTCCGTACGCCGCGTCACTTAAAAGGCGCGCTGCGCCATCCTCTGCTGCGGCACCGTATTCCCGCCGGCGCTCATCATCAAAGCCTGTACATCCTGATAAAGGATCCGGCGTCGGCTCCGTCCCGGATGTACCGCAGCAGAATTTCCGCGCATGCCCGGCTGTCGCTGTCCGCATGGTGATGATCGAGTCCGATCCCGTAGTAGCCGCACAGACTGTTCAGGCTGTGACTGACACCGGGGAGCACGCGCCGCCCCATCTGTACTGTGCAGAGATAGCGGACAGACGATTTCCATCTGATCCCGTAGGCGTTCAGACATTTTTTCAGAACGCCCATATCGAACACGGCGTTATGCGCCACCAGCAGGCCGCTGGACATCACCGGTTCGATCCTCCGCCATATCTCCGGAAAAGCCGGTGCTTTCCCGGCCTCCTCCTCACTGATCCCCGTGAGATTCACATTGAAAGAGTCAAAATACGTCTCCGGATTGACCAGAGAATAGAACTCATCCGTCACAGAGCCGTCTTCAACGACCGTGATGCCGATCGCACTCATCCGATGGTTCATCCGGTTCGGCGTCTCCACATCAAACGCTATATATCGAGACATCGCTTCCTCCCGTTTTTCCCAGACCGCCTGCGGGTTTTCGCTCCGAAGGCGTCAGTTCCATTAAACGGTTTCATCATCCGAAATGTCAACCTCGGACAGAAACATTCTCCGCCGGGATCGACACGAAAAAAAGAGCTGCGGCGGCAGCTCCTTCTGTCTGAATCTTCTGTCCTGTTACAGCGGCATGAAACGGCGCGGAGCGGTCACAGGCCGGCGTTCTGTTCCTCCCCGGAACGAGGCTGCCAGTCCGGAAGCCCGAGATGCTGTCTCTCCTTTGCCTCCTCAAGCGAGATCCGCTCCGGTTCATCGGCCAGATAGGCCTTCAGCTCATCGATGCCCTCCCCGGTCACATTGTTGACATAAAAAATCCGTTCGCAGTTGGAATTCTGAAGCCAGCGTGTCACCATGGGAAGATTGGCGTAGGGCGAATCGATCTTGGTGATGATGCCGATCAGCGGCCGGTTCAGAAAACAGTTGCAGTTCGGCTCAAACAGGCTGAACGGCTCGTCGGCGGCGCAGACGATCGCCACCACGTCCGCCTCAAAAGAAAAACAGGCCAGCCCGACGCCTACCTGCTTGGATTCCGAGTACTCGCCCGGCGTATCGATGGTTTCTCCGCCGGCATATGTATACTGTGTCTTATGGTAATGGAGTTTTTCTCCCTTCAGTGCCTGCGTGAGAGAGGTCTTCCCCGCCTCACTCCGGCCCATCAGAAACATTCTCTTCATCGCGATCCCTTATCGACCTGCCGTCAGCTCTCCGTAATCTCGCATACCGTGAAATGCAGCACATCCCGGACAAAGGAGGATACCCCCTCCAGCGCCGCCCGCACCTCGGAACGCTGACCCGTAAGAATCAGCGCGCCGCCGAAGCGGTCCATGAACGCGATCTCGACGCCGCCGGACTTCAGTGCGATATCCGCCGCGACGACCGTCAGCTCCCAGGGAGTGAACTTCATAAGGCCGATGCTGTCCCCCGTATGATCCTCTCCTTCGTGAACGCCGATATGGAGTCCGAGATTGTGATACACCTCGGTCTGGGAGACGCCGATCAGATGGGCAAGGCTCATCTCCCGTCCGGGCACTCTCACACGCACCTCGCGGAGCTTCTTTGTCTGTCCCGGAACGTAATGATCCCGGAACAGCTCCTTCAGCAGTTCGTCTTTCGTCAGTTTCCGGCTCAAACAGCGCCTCCTATCGTCTCGTGACGGGGCAGACTACATAGCCGAGCACGTCACGGAAATAGTTCACCACCTCGGTGATGGCCGAGGTCACGTCCGCGATCTCTCCCGAGATGATCAGCGTGCCTGTGAAGCGGTCCGCGAAACCGAGATAGACGTCCCCGCTCTTGACCGCGATGTCGGAGGCGATCACCGCCGACTCCGGCGGCGTCATGTTCATGATCCCGATCGCTGAGGACCCGTAGTCGATCGCCGGGTTCATGCCCAGCTTCTGGTAGATGATGGGAGACGGGCCGCCCATGACATGGGCCAGTGTGATCTCCTTTCCTGCCACCGTCTCCTGCACGATGCGGATCTGATCATGACTGTCCTGCATTTTCTTCCTCCTGAATATGTCCCGGAACGGTCTCGCCGGGGCGAGCCCGCTGATAACCGTCCGGGACATTTTAATCCTGCACTGAAAGCACTCGCACGCTTTCTTTCTGTTCCGGCGGCGCCTTCGCCGCAGCTCAGGTCACCGCCGTATTCCTGACTTCTCAGGCGAGATCAGCCCAGTTCGCCGGATAGACGAAGTAAGCGTATCTGCACTTGTCCGGAGTCTGGAAATGAATGTGGCTGTTCTTCGGAATGTAGATGATGTCGCCCGCCTGGCCCGAGACGATCCGGCCGTCGATCTCAATCTCCAGATTGCCTTCCAGCACCAGATCATACTCGTCGTAGGTCAGCGTCCACTCGAAGCTGGTATGATCGAGCTCCATGATGCCGCAGCCCATCCGCGGCGCCTCGTCCAGAGTCGTCACATCCTTCAGCGCGACGCCGTCCTGCTGGAACCTCTCGCACTTCACCGTCGAGGTCTTGATTCCGATGATGCCGCTCGGATCCACCGTCTTCTCGAACCCGCAGTCCTCTTCCCTGCTGTCCGGCTTGACGGACTGCTCAATCACCTTCGTGATAATCTCACGAATCATCTCTTCGCTGATATTCATATGCCGTTCCTTTCATCAGCGACCCTCAGATCACTCGGTCGCCGTTGCCTTAACCTTTTCAAGAAGCTTCGGAGACAGGATGTTCGCCACGATGAGGGCGGTGATGCCTGCCGTCAGCTTGCCGATGATAACCGGAGTGACCATCGTCTGATTCACGCCGGCCGTGAAGCCGAGGTGATCGCCGAACACGAATGCCGCGGACACAGCGAACGCCACGTTGAGCAGCTTGCCCTTGGGATCCATGCCGCTGAAGATATTGAACATCGCGATATTGTTCGCAAGGTTGGCCACCATACCGGCGGATGCCGTCTCATTGATGCCGAGAGCGCTGCCGAGCTTCTTCAGCGCACCGCCGAAGGTACGGGTAATCCACTCCACCATCGGGAAGGCGCCGATCAGCACGATACCGATCTGACCGCATGTCAGAAGACCGGAATCAAGCGGTGACAGTCCTGTCGTCGCGTCCTTGGTCGCCATCTGGTCGAACAGCGGGAACATAATGCCGGTGATCTGCTCGAATACCGCAATCGCCGTCAGGGCGGTGATGACAACCGTCACGCCCGTGCCGAACTTGTTGAAGCCGTTGATCATCTTCGCCGGTGCGACCCAGAGGCCGAACACGATGAGACCCGCGATGATGATGACGGGGATCAGGTTCTGAAGGATCCGGACGATGGAGAGCTTGTACGGGGTCATCGCCGTCATCGCGATGCCGCCGATTACGCAGCCGATGGGGATCGTGATCATACCCGCGAGAACGCCGGCGCCCAGATAGCCTCTGTCCTTCTTGTCGATGATGCCGAGCGCGACAGGAATCGTGAAGACGATGGTCGGTCCCATCATGGTGCCGAGGATCAGTCCGGCGAAATTCCCGATCGCCTGGTCACCGGCCAGCTGCATGGCCAGCGGGTAACCACCCATGTCGCAGGCCAGAAGCGTGGTGGCGAACATGGACGGATCAGCGCCGAAAACCGTGTAGATCGGCTTGATGATCGGTCCGAGCACCTGTGCCAGCACCGGCGCAGCCGCCACAACGCCCGCCATAGACAGCGCCAGCGGTCCGATCGCGTTGAAGCCTTCCTCAAACTTCTCACCGTATCCCTTTTTGTTGCCGCGGATCTTGTCGACCGCGCCGACAATCATGAAAATCATCATGATCATCATGATGACGGAGTTGATCGACAGATTGTGTACCCAGTTCGATACACTTGATGTAAACTCACCCATTGCAGCTCCTCTCCATTATATTCCCTTTTTGTCACATCCGTTATCCGGAGCTCCGCTTCTTTTCAAGTCTCTTCCTGCTGTCAGCCAAGCCGCGGGCTTCCGGTTTCCGCTGCTCCGGAGAATCGGCTGATCCTCCGTTTTCTGATGTAACCCGTACGTTTTTCACGAAACCGCCCGGGTCACGCCAGCCGTTTCAGTAACTCCTTCGAGGGATGCGGAATCACAGCCGTACCGATCAGGCGGTCCGTGCTGTTCTTCGCCCTCTCGACAGCGGCCTCAACCGATCCCACCTCCCCGGTCAGCGTCACATATCCCTTCCCGCCGATGGCGTAGCCGATATGCACCCTGATCAGGACAATGTTCGCCGCTTTCGCGGCCGCGTCCGCCGCTGTCACCGCCGCGGCGACAGTGCGGGTTTCCAGTACACCGAGCGCTCCGTAAGCGGAGGGCTGCGTCTTTCCCCTGACCGCCGGGATAACCGCCGGATGGACGTTGGGAAGCAAAAGGGAGTCCACGACATTCCCGCCTCCCCGGCTGATTCCCTCCGCCACCGCGGTTTTCACATCTCCGGTTTCTCCTCCGATCAGGATCAGATACTTGCCCGGACAGGTCGTGGCGGACCGGAGCAGCTCGACCCGTGCGGATTTCACCATATAGTCGCAGGTCTCTATGCCTTTGGCAATGCTGTTCAGTTCAACCATCCCGATGGCGAGCTTCATGCTCCGCTCCTTCCCGCTCCGCTCCCGGCCTGATCCGGCCGGCCGCTTATTTCACAATCTCAAGATCGTCAACGATTCCGACCACAGTGGCATCGACGGGAATTTTCATGTCATCGACAGCGCTCCGCGCGGAACTGCCTCCGACGACGATAACCGTCTCACCCACGCCCGCGCCGATGATATCCGCGGCAACGATCGGCGTACTTTCCGTTTCTCCGTTCCGGACATCGATCGGCTGAACCAGCAGCAGTTTCAGTCCGGCCAGCTTCTCATCCTTCCGGGTTGCCCAGATATTCCCGATGACCTTTGCTACCCTCATTTCACATCCTCCTGTGGCCTTTACTCATTGACCAGACGAATATTGCGCTTCGATGCCGCGTCCTTCGCCAGATCGGTCAGGATATTTCCCTTCCGCAGGTGAATGCATGTGACCTTTTCTCTGTCCGCCTCGATGATATCACGCTCCGTGATCACCTTCTTCGTGATCCGGATCTCCTTTTCCGCCTTCTGCGGCTTTTCGCCGCAGCAGCCGACCTTTTCACCGGTATCACAGGAGGCGGTCACGCCGCATTCTGAAGAAGCACACGCTTCTCCCTGCTTCCCGCATCCGCAGCCGGAAACAAGTCCCAGCACGCAGTCCTCGATCTGTTCTCTTTCACAGACGGCCAGCCCTGATTTCACAAGAAGATCCAGCTTCCGGCTCATCATCTCATAATAGGGCGCGGGAGCCGTTCCGCGATAGCGGAACAGTTCGACCTGATCCTTCAGCACATAGAGCTTCTTCCCGCCGAGCAGAGCCCGGATTGCCAGCGACGTATAAGGCGTATCTCCTTCACCTGAGGCGATCTTCGCCATCGCGTCAACGGTCAGATTGAACAGAATGACCGACTGGATCCGGTCAAGATCAACCGCATACTCTTCCGCCAGCGCGCATTCCGTCCGGAAATGCTCCTTAAGCCGGCTGCTTTCAAGCAGTTCATGACAAACGGTGCCGTGTTCCTGTGTCAGAATCAGCAGCCCGGGCCGGTCATCATCTGAATCCGCCCCGGATCCGCCCGCGCACGATGCGCTGCACGCATCACAGCCTGCGGAACCGCCGCCGAGACACGCGGCGACGTCTTCAGCCGTCACGTTCCGACCGATCTTCTCCTTGACGCGGGCGACGATCTGATCGATCAGTTCCTGTCTCTCCAAAGTACCTCCTTTCCTCTGGTTTTTTCCAGAAAGGCATATCACGCCGGCTCGTTACGGCAGGACGCAGTTGATCGCGATCCCCGCCGGCGTGACCAGAAAAGGATCCGCCGGCTTCACCGTATGGATGCCCGTCACCTTTTCAAACACAGCCTCAATTCCTGTAAGACAGCAGGTACCGCCGCACAGATAGATCGTGTCCGCCTCCTCAGGCTTCACATATTTCGTGACGATCGTGGCCATCTTCTCCACGACCGGACGGACGACCGGCATAATCTCCTTGTGCCTGCTGTAATCCTGCTTGATCTTCTCCGCTTCCTCAAAGGAAATATGATAATTGCCTGCCAGCACCAGAGAAAGATGGGTTCCGCCCGTCGGTTCATCCTCTGTCTGGACTACTTTTCCGTCCCGGAACACAGCCAGTCCCGTCGTACCGCCGCCGATATCTACCACCACGCCGTCCCGGATCCGGTAGATCGAGTTGGCAGCCGTGGGCTCGTCCAGCACGTTCGTGACCTCGAAGCCCGCTCCTTCCGCCACATACTGGTGGGTCCGGACGCTGGACTCTGTGCCCGCCGGCATCGCGATGGCGCACTCGGTCAGCTCTCTGCCAAGCCTTTCCTCCAGTTTTGCCTTCAGCTCCCTGACGATCCGGCTGGCTCCGGTATAATCCACCACCACGCCGTCCCGCAGCACGCTCGCCGCCTGCTTCTCACAGGCGACAGGCTCGTTATTCTCATCCAGCACCACCAGAACGATGTAGGCCGTTCCCAGGTCCAGCCCCGTCTTCAGCCGGCCTTTGGCCGGAAAGACGGTCTGCTGTGATCCGGAGACTTTGGCCATATAGTCATCGATTCGCTTGACATCCAACATGAACCGTCCGCTCCTTAGCGATTATTTATTTTCGATTTATCCTTCGTTGTCCGCAATCCGCACCCGATGCGGAGCCGCTTTCCTTATTCACCAGCTGCGGCTTCTGCCGATGCCCTCTTTGCTGATCTTCCGGATGATGCGGCCCATCGTGAATCCGTGGACAAAGGCCGCATTCGCCTCATCGAAATCGATGTGCATCTTGCAGCTGAATTTCGGGCTCACCCGGATGATCACGTCCTCAAAGATCACGGGTCTGTCACTGAGCACCTCGACCGCTACCCGGTCCTTATCCTTCAGATCCAGCAGCAGCGAATCCCTCTGCGTCACATGGATGTGGTTGTGGGCAATGATGACCCCTTCCCTGATGTCCAGGCTTCCGCAGGGTCCCTCGATGGTGATCGCGCCCGAGCCGGCGACATCGCCGGATTCCCTGAGCGGCGCGTCCACGCCGAGCGCCACGCAGTCGCTCTTCGAGAGCTCAACCTGTGTCGCGGCACGGCACGGACCGAGCACGGCGACCCGTTCCATCCTCTTCTTCGGTCCGACCAGCGTCACCCGCTGCTGGGACAGGAACTGTCCCGGCTGGGACAACGGCCTCGCCGGCTCCAGCACAGCGCCTTTGCCGAAGAGCACCTCCACGTCCTCCTTCGTCAGGTGAACATGTTTCGCGGACACCTCAATTTCCACAAGTCCGGCCATATGGATCGAATCCATTACCGCCGATACCAGATCTTTCATCGACTGCCTCCCTCGTCATACTGTCCGGCCAGATACTTGCACATCATGATATGCAGAGCGCTGGACAGACGGTTCAGTTCTTCGATGATGTCGCTCCGGGTGTACTTGCTTCCTTCCCGGAAGGCACTGCAGGCGGCCACCTCCGTCTCACGGATCGAGGAACGCAGCTGATTCAGCAGCGCGTATTCCGTCCCCATGGAGTAATCGGGCAGCACCATCTGCTTGATGTTGTAGAACTTCATCGGATTGTGGGAGTGCTCCCTCAGCTCCTCGTGTGTCAGTCCGATTGTCGTCCGGCTGACCAGAGGCTCATCCAGCACATCACACCGCATCAGCTCCCGCAGATGCTTCAGAATATCGCCGAGATCCTGAACCAGCGCGCCGCAGCCCGAAGAGGCGCAGATCAGCGCCTGATCCAGAACCACCAGCGACTGGAGAGAGTCAAGCTTTCCCCGGAAAAGAATCCTCGGATGATCCTTCGTCACCAGCTTGTTGCCGAAGAGCTGCGTCATATGCTCCGGTTTCTCATAGTAAAAGGCCCCGGTCTCATAATCCTCATACTTCGGCTTTTCCGGCTGCTGGACGACAACCTTCACCGGCTCGCTTTCCGGCACCGGGGTCGCCACGATCTTCGGCTTCTCCGTTTTCTCAGGCTCCGCCGTTTTTCTGATTTCCTGAAAACTGCCTTCTCTCTGGAAGCGGATCTTGCGCTGCTGCAGGTACTCTCTGGCGGCAGGTGTGAGGATCTTCCCTTCCGGAATCACATAGACTTCCGGCTGTGAATTTCTCAGTTCATAACGAAGGATTTCTTCAGTGATTGCTTTCATGCACCTTCACTCCTCCCGTTATCGTATCGGGGAGCCTTCCGTTTCGGAAGGCTCCCGGGAAACTCACTCTCCCAGCTTCGGCAGAATGAACTCCACCTCCTGATGCGGTCTCGGGATGACATGCACGCTGACCAGCTCGCCGACTCTCTCCGCCGCTGCCGCGCCTGCGTCGGTCGCTGCCTTGACGGCGCCGACATCGCCTCTCACCATCACGGTCACAAGGCCGCCGCCCACATGGACCTTGCCGATCAGACGGACGTTCGCCGCCTTGACCATCGCATCAGCCGCCTCAATGGAGGCAACCAGGCCCTTCGTTTCGATCATTCCAAGTGCTTCCGTCATATTCGCCATGATTCTTTACTCCTTCTTCAGAGAGGGAAGAATGTACTCCACCTCTTCATGCGGTCTCGGGATGACATGGACGCTGATCAGCTCGCCGACTCTCTCCGCTGCCGCGGCGCCCGCGTCAGTCGCTGCCTTGACGGCGCCGACATCGCCTCTCACCATCACGGTCACAAGACCGCCGCCCACATGCTCCTTGCCGATCAGGGTGACGTTCGCCGCCTTGACCATCGCATCAGCCGCCTCGATCGAAGCGACAAGACCTTTTGTCTCAATCATTCCCAGTGCCTGCACAACTGCCATAATCCGTTACTCTCCTTTCTCTGACCGCCGGTACGCTTCAGCTCAAAGAGCCTTCAGCTTGGCGATTACACTCTTCACAATTTCGTCGATGTCCACATTGCTGAGATCCGGTGTGCTGTCCACGCCGTCAATGCAGTCCGCGATTTCCTGCTTGATGTCCTCCAGCTCCTTCTGGCCGTAGGCAACATAGCGCTTGTTCAGCAGCTGCATCGGGCCGACGTTCTCGCTGGTTGCGCTTCCGCCGACCGCGCCGCAGCCCAGCGTAAGAGCCGGCTGAAGGTTCGTGGTGGCGCCGATGCCGCCCAGCGTGCTCGGCGTGTTGACGATGATTCTGGACGCCGGCACACGCTTCGCGAAATAGTCAACCATCTCGTCGTTCTTGGTGTGCATGGAGAATGTGTGGCCCGCGCCTTCATAGTAGAGAATCTCGCAGACCTTGTCGCAGACATCCACATAGTCGGTTCCGGTGTAGAAGCCCATGATCGGTCCGAGCTTCTCGTTGGAGTACGGATGGCCGCGGCCTACGCCGGTCTCCCGCGCGATGAGGACTCTCGCGTCGGCCGGGACCTTGTCGAGATGCGCCAGCTCCGCAATCGTCGCGACGCTCTTGCCTACGATCTCAGGGTTCATGGTTCCGTTCGCGCGGAGGATGAACTTGCCCAGTTTCTCGCGCTCTTCCTCATCCAGGAAGTAAGCGCCCTGACGCTCGAACTCGGCCTGAACCGCCGGCACCATATCCTCGTCGCAGATGATGGACTGCTCGGAGGCGCAGATCGTGCCGTTGTCGAACGTCTCGGAGTCGAGAATCCGCTTGACCGCCAGAGGCAGGTCGCATGTCTTCTCAAGATAGGCCGGTCCGTTGCCCGGTCCGACGCCGATCGCCGGCGTGCCGGAGGAATAAGCCGCGCGTACCATCGCAGAGCCGCCGGTCGCAAGGATCAGCGATACATCCCTGTGATGCATCAGGGTGGTCGTCGCCTCCATCGTCGGAATGCTGATGCAGGAAACCAGGTTCTCGTTGGCGCCCGCCTCGGCGATCGCCTGACGGATGACCTTCACCGCCTCCATGATGCTGCGAAGCGCGGTGGGGTGCGGCGAGAAAACGATGGCATTCCCGGACTTGATTGAAATCTCAGACTTGTAGAATGCCGTGGATGTCGGGTTTGTGGACGGAATCAGACCGGCGATCACGCCGACCGGAACCGCGATGACACGCAGTCCCTTCTCATCGTCGCGCTCAAGCTCGCCGATGGTCTTCATATCCTTGATGTGCTCATAGACACCCCGGCTTGCAAATACGTTTTTGATCACCTTGTCGTCGACCTTGCCGAAGCCGGTGTCTTCCTGCGCCATCTTGGCCAGACGCTTCGCGTTGCGCACGCCGGCGTCCGCAATGCAGCGGACGATGTGATCAACCTGCGCCTGATTCATACGGGCCAGTTCGCGCTGGGCTTCCTTCGCGGATTCCACCAGCTCTCTGACCTCCTGAACAGACATCAGATCCTTATCAATCAGTTTCATATGAGAACACTCCTATTTTTCTTTCATTCCCGGGCAATCTGTCTGCTCAGGAACTCTGTGATCTTCTCCACCAGCTCTTCCTTCTTGGCGAAGCGGATCTCCTGTCTCGTCATGTTGTCGATGCCCAGCTGTCTCGCAATGTCTCTCAGACGGACGACTCTGAGGCTCTGAAGCGCCTCGGGCGTGTATCTGAGTCCGGCCGGGTCTTCCTTTGCAGTGCCGGAGACGGCGGATTCGGGCTCGGCGGATTTCTCCTGAACCGGAGGATTCTCCGCCGGACGCTCCGGGCTCTGCTCCGCCTCGTCCTTCACCGTCGGCTGTTCCGGCTCCTCCGGTTCAGCCGCCGTTCCGGACGGATCCGGCCCGGAAGGAGCGCCGGACGCCGGTCCGTCCGTTCCGTCCGGTCCCTCGGGATCCGTCGGACCGCAGGGCTTTTTCAAAGTATCGAGGATGCCCTCCGTCTCGGGATGCGGCCGGGGAATCACATGCACGCTGATCAGCTCTCCCACTCTCTCGGCCGCCGCCGCGCCGGCGTCTGTCGCCGCCTTTACGGCGCCCACGTCTCCGCGCACCATCACGGTGACCAGCCCGCCGCCGATGTGCGTCTTGCACTGAAGCGATACATTGGCAGCTTTCAGCATGGCGTCAGCAGCCTCGATCGAAGGAACCAGGCCGCGGGTTTCGATCATGCCTAGCGCTTGCATCGTACCTCCCTTTCTCCGTCAGTCATTCCTTCGGACGGTCGGCAACCGATTCCACCGCTGCCGCGAACGCGTCGCACGCGGACTTGCAGGCGGACTGGCTTCCGGTCAGAAGGGCGCCGCCGAAGTTGGTCTCTGAAGGCGGTGCATAGAGGACGCAGCACTTCACGTCGGCTGCCTTCAGCGCCGCATCCACGCCGTACATGGATTCCAGCGGAGGCGCGATCAGATACGCGATCGCCTCGCCCTCGGCGATGCCGCAGGAAGCGGACAGGTAGGAGCCTGTGCGGGAAATGCAGTGCGCATAGTAGCAGATCGAGTCGTCATCATTGGCGGACACAAAGTGGCAGACATTCTCGATCATATCGATGCAGGCGTCGAGGCCGGCCTTTGCCTCGGCCGGATTCGGAGCCGCGAGGATGCCGATGATTTCACCGGCCAGCTTCGTGTTGGCGTTGGCGCTTCCGGCATACATACTCTTCGCGTAGACCACTTCGCAGTCAGCCTTCTTGGTCGCCTCGTCGAGAGCGGTGTAGGTGACATCATCGATGTCAGCCGTGATCAGCGCCAGCGATTTCTGATCCGGTCTCAGCTCCAGCTTGGCCGCCAGATCAGGGGAGACGTTGGGGATCAGTCTGGTTGCGAGAACCTTCGCGCAAATAGGGTCTCTTTTCATTTTCTATTACCTCCACATGGATTACAGTTTCAGGTCAGTGCCGCTGGCTTTCTTCTCCAGCATGATCTTGATGATTTCCGCAATGTGCGCGCCTGCTTCCGCCGGATTGGTTCCTGCGCTGTGAATGTTGGAAACGACGGTTCTTCTCGCTTCCGGCATCCCGACGGTCGCCTTGTAAGCGATGTAAGCCGACATCGAGGTCGCGGTGATGAGGCCCGGGCGCTCGCCGATCAGGGTACAGACCACATCGGCTCCGGTCAGCTCGCAGATCTCGTCCTCAACGGCGACGCGGCCGTACTTGACGAAGAACGGAGTGCCTACATCAATATGATAGCTCTGAAGTCCCTGCATGATCGCCGGAAGAAGGTCGGCTGTGTTGGCCGCCACGGCTGCTGAGGAAAGTCCGTCGGAGACATAGATCTGAACCGTCGGGTTCTTCTTGCATTTCTCCTTGATGGTCTCCACCGCCTCCGGGCTCAGCTTACGGCCGAGGTCCGGTCTGGTAAGGTAGGTATCCTTGCTGTCGCACTGCGTCTGAACGATGAAGAGGCCCTGGCTCTTGACAAAGTCCTCATCCACGTCGTTGAAGACGGCGTCCTGAGCCGCGGAATGAGCCGCGCGGAACTCCAGCTGCGGCAGCGTCTTGTATCTGGCTCCCGCCTTGCCGATGCCGAGACGGCAGGGTGCCGCCTTCTTCTGCTCGGCATACGCTTCGCCGTTCACAGGGTTGTCAACAAGGTACTGGGTGCGGATGTCGATCTTTGTGATATCCGGAAGCTCTCCGTCCTCGACGACAGAGGGCTCAAGCTTAACCCCCTTGGATGGGATGCAGAGGCCTTCGCCGGCGGCTGCCGCTGCGGGCGCCTTGGCCGCGCAGGTCTCCTTCTGCGGCTCACCTGTCACCGCCGCGCTCCCTGTGCCCAGATTCATTTCCTTCAGTACTTCCTCAATGATTGATTTTAAATCCTTGTTTTCCATTTACTCTGTCACCTCCTCTCTTATTTCGTCATGAACACGGACGCGTCGCCGGCGAGCTTGGTCAGCTTGCCGTTCTCAGAGAATCCCATCTTCTCCAGCCACATATCGAACTCATGGATCGGGCGGAGGCCGTAGATCTCACGCAGAGAAGCCGCTTCATGATATCCGGTGCACTGATACATCAGCATGCAGTCGTCGCCTTCCGGAACGCCCATGATGTAGTTGCAGCCGGCGGAAACCAGCAGAGCCGCAAGGTTCTCGATGTCGTTCTGGTCCGCTTTCATGTGGTTCGTGTAGCAGGCGTCGCAGCCCATCGGGATGCCCGTCAGCTTGCCCATGAAATGGTCCTCAAGGCCGGCGCGGGTAACCTGCTTGGAATCGTACAGGTACTCCGGTCCGATGAAGCCGACAACCGTGTTGACAAGGAACGGCTGGAAGCGCTTCGCAAAGCCGTAGCATCTTGCTTCCATCGTCACCTGATCCCATCCGTTGTGCGCGTTGGACGAAAGCTCCGAGCCCTGGCCTGTCTCGAAGTACATGACGTTCGGACCGGTCGCCGTGGAGTTGGTGAGCATCGTCTGACGGCCTTCCTCCAGCATCTCGGCGGTAAGACCGAATGCCTCGTTGCCCTTCTGGGAACCGGCGATGGACTGGAACATCAGGTCGAGCGGAGCGCCGAACTTCTTCGCCGCCTCCGTCTGAGTGGTCACGTGAGCGAGCACGCAGATCTGGGTCGGAACCTCCCACTTGTTCTTGAACTCATCAAACATCTTCAGGATACGAGCTACACTCTCAACCGAATCGTCAACCGGGTTGAGGCCGATGACCGCATCGCCGCATCCGAGGGAAAGACCTTCCATCACGGACGCGATGATGCCCTTGGGATCGTCTGTGGTGTGGTTCGGCTGAAGTCTGGACGAGAACGTGCCCGGAAGACCGATCGTGGTATTGCAGTGCGCGCTGACACGCATTTTCCTAGCTGCGTAGATCAGGTCGAGGTTGCTCATCAGCTTGCAGACGCCGGCGACCATCTCGCTGGTCAGTCCGCGGGATACGCGGCGGATCATCTCGGTCGTCGTGTTGATGTCCAGCAGCCACTCTCTGAACTCGGACACAGTCCAGTTCTTGATCTCGTTGAAGATCTTCTCGTTGACGTCATCCTGGATGATGCGGGTCACTTCGTCTTCTTCGTAGGGAACCGCCGGGTTGTTACGCAGGTCATTCAGTGTCAGATTGGCGAGGACGTACTTGGCCGCCACTCTCTCCTCTGCTGTCTCGGCGGCGATGCCTGCCAGTTTGTCGCCGGACTTCTCCTCGTTCGCCTTGGCCATAACCTCTCTCACGGATTTGAACTCGTAAGTATGGCCAAACAGTCTTGTCTTAAGGATCACTTTGTATCACCTCTCTCATGTATTAAAAACGAGTGTCTTGTTCACAACTGGTAAAACCGTGCCTCCGGCAAGAGGCTCGCCGATATCGATGTAGTCGCCGCCGGCCGTATGAATCCGGTCGATGCAGATAATGGGCTTCTTGAATTCAAGCTGTACATTGAGTGCGTTGCCCAGCACCTTGCCGATATCGTTCTCTACCACTACAATCAAAGGATAGTCGCTGTCGATCACCTCCCTGGCCCCTTTTATGATTGACGCTGCCAGCTCCTGAACCTCCTTGAAGCTGGAGCGGTTCTCACCTGAAAATGCAATTGCAATCTGCTCGATCCTGCCCTCGCTGCGGAACAGCGGGATCTGGCTCTCGATGGAATGAATGAAGGACTCGGTCGTCTCCTCGTCCGCCTTCGACACCTTGAGCACCGGAATGTTCTTAAGCGGCAGCTTCGAACGGTCATACCGGATCGTGCTGCCCGAAACATCCGTTGCGTGCGTGCCGGCGCCCACCACGGTGGCCCGGATGGTCTCCTTCGCGCGGAACAGCTTCAGCGAGCCGAGCAGAGGATTCTCGCTGATCGCCCTTCCGAGCAGGACGCCGATGTCTCCGTACCGAAAGACATCCGTCTCGTTCGTGTTATACACACAGTCCGCGACACCGCCGGAATAAGTCACCGCGGCAATCCGCGGTTCTTCCGGGAGCATATGCCCGTCGTTGGTGTAAAGGGAGCGGTGTTCCGCATCCGCCTCCTCCAGATGGAGCGCCTTGGCGAGCTCCCCGGCCATCAGCCGGCAGAGCTTCATCAGCTTCTCCGGATCGGCCCGCTCGCCCGCCTCGATCGAGATGCCGTGGCTGGCGGCAAGATCCTTCGTCTTGTGGAAGATGTAGGAAATCTTCCCGTTTTCCACCTTGATCAGCCGGCCTCCGATATCAAGGCAGCAGACGCCGCGCAGCGATCCGTTCTGATAGACCGCAATATTCGTGGTGCCGCCTCCCACATCGAGGTTGGCCACCACGGTACGGTTTTCCTCCGACAGCACGTCCGCTCCGGCGCCCCTCGCCGCCAGTACCGACTCCAGATCCGGTCCGGCTGTGGCGACCACGAAGTCGCCGGCCAGGTCCGACAGCGCCTCGAGCACGTCGTTGGCATTCTTCTTTCTCGCCGTCTCGCCGGTGATGATCACCGCTCCGGTGGAGAGATCCTCCGGCTTCATGCCGGCGGCCTCATATTCCTTCCGGACAATCCGTTTGATTGCGTCCGCATCGATCTCCGTACCGGAGCGGAGCGGCGTGAAGTAGATCTGGCTCCGGTAGATGACCTCCTTCTCGACTATACTGACCCGCGGGACCGTATAGCTTCCGGCGACATTTTCGATGACCAGCCTGCTGAAAACCAGCTGGGTGGTCGATGTACCGATGTCGATGCCGACGCTTTTGATTACCTGTTTCGTCATTTCCTGCCCTTTCCGAACTCCGGCCGCTTCATTCCACCGGCTTCATCAGCCTGTTCAAAAAATGAAAACGGATCCGGGTTCCGCGGCTGTCTGACCTGATGTCAATATCGCCCTGCAGTTTATCCTTCACCATCGTCCTGACGATGGAAATCCCGAGATGGGCGCTGTCCGGGTCATCCGCCCGGAAGCCTTCGCCGTCATCCTCCACAATGATCTGGGAATAAAGTGCGCCTCTCGTCACCAGGATGCGGACGTGTCCGTCGTCGCCCTCATGAAACGCGTATTTCAGCGCGTTCTGGAGAAGCTCATTGACGACCAGCGCCACCGAAGTGGCCGTATCCGAATCCACCTTGAAGTCATCGCCCTCGATGGTGATGCTTACGGTGTAGTTCTGGGGAATGTATGCCCTCAGCGCCGTCTCCCTCAGGTTCTTGAGCACCTCGCCGAGCATCACGTCGTCCGCCACCTCATGAGCCAGCAGCTGATGCGTGTTGGCGATGGAGAGGATTCTCGTCATGCTCTCCGAGAGCACCTCCCTGACCTCCGGGCTGTCCGAGCGGCGGATCTGGATGCGGAGAAGGCTCGCAACGGTCTGGAGACTGTTCTTGATCCTGTGATGCATCTCGCGGATCGCGACGGACTTGAGCACCAGCTCTTTTTCCTGCTCCTTCTGCTTGGTGATGTCCCGCATGAGCACAGCGAACGAAATGTCCTCCGAGTCAAGCGGAACCCGCTTGATGCTGAGCACCCGGTTTCCGACAGCCGCCTCCTCATAGGAGTAATCCCGATCCGCCGGTTTTGATCCGTCACCGGTCATCTCCAGCTGGACGTTGGCGTACGGCTGGCCGATGATGTCCTCGACATACCCGACCTTCTGGTACAGCTTCCGGGCCAGCGAATTGCTGAATACGATGACGCCCTTCCGGTTAACCAGCAGCAGCGCCTCATCGATGCACTCCGTCAGCCAGTTGTTCTCCGGGCTGATCCGGGAAAGCGAGCTGGCAATGGCTTCATATCCTTTGCCAGAGAGGTGGAACTTCTCGTTGAGCTGAATATCCTCGTTGGTCCGCTTCTCGCGGATCAGCACGCCGATCACCCGTTCGCCTCTGCGGATCGGTTCGACCGTCTGGATCGTCACCCCGTTTTCCTGCGTCGTGGCCTTCATCTGTCTGGTGCCGATTCCCAGCCGGAACGTCCTTGCCACCGCAGGTTCGTTCTCCTGCTTGGCGAACATGCCCGCCACTGCGGTCTTGTAGGAGGACGGAACCTTGGTCGGCTTCGCCTCCGCGATCACCAGCGCGTCGCCGCCGATCATCGGACAGTCGATGAACATATCCGCTTCCTCGATATCCGCCATCGGCTGCAGAAGACTTGACATATTCAGCAGCTCTGTAATCTCCTCATCGGTCAGATCCGTATACTGGCGGCAGAGAGCACGGATCTCCTCCTTCTCCATCGCTCAGTCACCCCTGACCATGATCATCTCAGCCACCTTCCGCATCGACAGATGCTTTACCTGACTGATATTTCGCAGATATTCGTAGGCCTCCTGCTCGCTCTTGCCTTCCTTGAGCATGATCTGGCCCTTTGCTTTCTCGACGACTACACGGCTTTCCAGCCGTTCCTGCGTCTTGGCGACCTCCTTTTTGAGCGCCCTCAGATCCCGGCTCCGGCTGACAGCCAGCTCGATGCTGGGGACCAGCGACTTTTCATCAATCGGCTTGACCAGATACCCGCCTACTCCGCACTCCTTCGCCTGATTGACAAATTCCATATCGGTATAGGCAGTGAGCAGGACAATCGCGTCCGCCAGATCCTCGTCAAAAATGATCTTGGCCGCCGAAAGGCCGTCCAGATAAGGCATCCGGATATCAAGAAGTGCCAGATCCGGCCGTTCCCGCCGGCAGGCCTCGACCGCGTCAAAGCCGTCCGCCACATCTCCGGTCACTTCATATCCGGCCTCAATCAGCATCTCCTTCAGGTCCATCTTCGTCAGCGGCTCGTCGTCTGCAATCAGGATCTTCAGCTTCTTTTCCGTCTTTTCCATATCACCGCCATTGCTCCGCATCCCGGACAGACCGCCTCAATCAGGCTTCCAGCTCCTCCGCCAGCGCTTTCACGCCCTCTCCGGTCACGCTGCTGATCCGGAAGATCCGTCCCGCGCCGGCCGCCCGGAGAAACGCCTCCGCATCCGCGATCTGCTGCGGCGTGGCGATGTCGATCTTCGAGACCACCCCCACGCAGGGCTTCGCGAACATGGTTCCGAACTGGGGCGGAAACATCGTTCCGTTCTCAGTCGCGTCCTGCACAAAGATAATCAGGTCCGCTTCCGTGGAGGAAACCATCAGCGCACCCCGGAATCCCCTCCGTTCCAGATATTCTCCCGGCGTATCGATCATATTCCGGTTGATGATCTGAACCGTCTGGGTCTTGCAGTAATTCAGTTCCTCATGATTCAGCCGCTGGCACAGCGTTGTTTTTCCCGCTGTTGAACGGCCGATCAGAATAATCCGTTTCTTTTTTCGCTCTTCCATCAGGGCTCCCGTCTCAGGTCTTCGTGAGACGGGCAGGAGCGAAACCCATCATGTCGCAAAGAACACTCATTACATTCTTCAGAGCCACTTCCACCGCGGCCACATCGCCCGTGATCACCAGCGAACCGTTGAAGCGGTCCACAAAGCCGACATTCACGTCCGCTGCCTTGGATGCCACATCCGCGGCGATCATCGCGCCTTCGCTCGGCGTGATCGTCATGATGCCGATCGCGCCTTCCGCGTCCACGAGCCCCAGCTTGCCGTAAAGATTCCTGTCCGGGTTCGCGATCACATGGGCAAGGGTCACCTGCTTGCCCGGAACAAATTCCTGAATAATTCGTTCCTTGCCGTCACTGAATTCCGACATGCTCCTCCCTCTGGCTCCTCAGGCACCGGTGCCCCTGCTCAAACGTTCGCCGGAAGTCCGGCTTGGATTAGATGAGCATGAGCGCGCAGCACAAGTTCCTGGTTTCTTCGCAGTCCATATCCTCCCCGGATCTCCTTTCTTCCTCGAAAAGAGTAAAACAGCCCCATGAGATTTTGCAGTCAGCAAAATTCATGGAGCTACGTCGCCCATCCGAATTACAAAACACATTGTGCTACAGCGCACCTTTGTGTTTTCGCCAAAAAATGGAATATTGAACTGTCAGATTTATATAATTTTACCCAAGGCCGGACGCGATGTCAACCGGTACTGAGCACATATTTTCTTTTTGCCGCACCGTGCCCGTTTCTCGCCCCGCGACAGCGCAGCGCTCCCGCGAAAGTGGTGCTCAGAGAAGCTTTCCTCTGTAAGCCCTGCGGTAGATGTCCTTGATCTGCTCAAGAGACACTTCCCTCGGGTTGGAGGCAGTGCAGCGGTCCGCCAGCGCGGCGGCCGCCATGTCGTCCAGATGCTTCTGGAAATCCTCCTCGCTCACACCTGCCGCGGCGATCGTGGACGGCATATTCATCCGCTCGATATATCTCTTCCCCATCCGGATCAGCGTCAGAGCGCTCTGGCGGACGTTCGTGTCCTCCACATGGAGGCACCGGGAAATCAGGGCGTACCGCTTCGCCGCCGGCGTGAGCTGATCCGTGCAGCCCGCGTTGAAGCTCATCACATAGGGGAGCAGGATACCGTTGGCACGGCCGTGCGGGATATGGAAATGAGCACCGAGCGCATGCGCCATACCGTGATTCAGCCCGAGTCCGGAGTTGGCGAACGCGATGCCGGCCATGCACGAAGCGTGATGCATCTTCTGTCTTGCCTCCAGATTCTGCGGATCCCTGTACACGGTCAGAAGGTTCTCACCGACCAGCGTCAGCGCTTTCTCCGCCATCGCGTCGGAGAAGTCGTTGTGCTCCTTTGAAACGAACGCCTCGACCGCATGCGTGAACACATCGACGCCTGTATCAGCCGTCACGGAAGGCGGCGCACTGACAACAAGCTGAGCATCCAGAATCGC
>Ga0256404_1002964_pt1 | contig 35971 bp, 35 predicted proteins | sample RumenRJG_01DNA_FD_185990 | JGI IMG/M metagenome (GOLD analysis project Ga0256404, IMG submission 185990) | Bovine rumen microbial communities from Lethbridge, Alberta, Canada - RJG_01 | ecosystem: Host-associated > Mammals > Digestive system > Stomach > Rumen | place: Canada: Alberta | collected... | reverse complement strand
CTTTGGACCGGGTTTCCTCCTTGGCATACAGTCCCGGACGCCCGATTATGACATGGTTGGCAACGATACTATCCGCCGGACTGCGTATCTGCGGCGGTGCATTTTCGGGATATTGCGCCTGCCTGTTTGCTAAGTATTATTTCTCATAACCGGGGTTCTGCTTCCAAGTAGGATTCACGTTGAGGATATCCTTATGAACTGGGAAGATACGGCGCGTCTTGTCGAAGTTGGCCGTTGGGAATCCCGTGTAGTGCGGGAAGAACTGTCCCTCAAAGGTGCCGAAGCGGATCATATCGTTGCGACGCCAGTTCTCACCGAGGAACTCACGTCCGCGCTCATCAAGAATCTCCTTAAGCGAAGGATTGTGGTCGATGGTGGGCGCCTTAACATAGCTGCGGATCTGGTTGAAGAGACTCTGCGGTGTGTCGCCGTTCGTTGCCTTTCCACCACGTGTGATGGCCTCAGCCTTCTCCAGCAGGATGTCGGCATAGCGGAAGATCGGCAGGTCGTTGCTCTGGTTACGTCCGTTCTTATAGTCATCATCTGTGACAAAGAACTTGACATTGCGGTTGCCCTGGTTGTAGCCGTTCACATTATCGCCCACGTCGAGATGCTCATCTTGTGTCTTCAATGTGATCGAAGACGTGAGCACAATAGGATTGCCACTCTTGTCCAGAGCCACTTCTGCGGTAGGCTGCTGTGTCAAGGAATCATAGACATGGACCGTGTCGCGTAGGATGAGCTCATTGCGCTCGTCGCCGGGAAGGTTGAAGAGCGCGGCGCACTCAGGCGTCATCGTCATGTATCCGCCGGCCGAGTTGTGGAGCTTCATACCATAGTAGCTGATGGCTACGTCCTTTGCCTGCTTCCATGTGATGGCACGACCGTACTGCATGCCCGTAGCCGTGTAGGTGTCGTAAGGCAGTGCATAGATGAAGTCCTCGATCTTGTAGCCGTTGTCATAGGCAAACTTCTTGCGATAAGGCACGGAGCCGAGGTTGAACTTCTTGCTGTTGATGATGTCGTCGCAATACTTGATGCACTCGTCGAGTTTCTCGTTCTTGGCCGTAGCAGCGTCGTACTGATCCACGGAAGAGGCAGTATAGACCGGCCAGTTGATGTAGAGCTTCACAAGCAGTGCCTCAGCCATCCACTTCGTCGGCTTGCCATAGGTGTTGGCACTCACCTCGTCGGTCAGCAGCGGAATGATGTCCTTCAGCTCCGACTCGATGAACTCAGCCACCTTGGCGCGTGGGGAGCGCTCAAGAATCTCATCTTTTGCGACGATGTGGTCCATGATCGGTGCGTCGCCCCAACAGTCCATCATGACAAACTCAAAGAAAGCACGCATGGCACGGGCACGGGCGATATACTTCTCGTCAGCACCGATGTTGGTGAGATCACGGATGACTGTGTTGGCCTTGGTGCAGCCGCTCATCAGCTCGCCCATCCAGTCGATGGTGGCATCGTCCTTGGTATAAGCGTGAAGACTCGGGTGGGCATAAGCACCATTGTCGTACCAGCCACCACCATAGCTGACAGCCGTGTACTCGTCAGAAGACAGTTCCTGGGCCTCCATGTAGCGACGGCCGAAGCAGCCGCGCAGCTGATAATAGACATCAGCCATCTTGGCTTCCACTGCAATGTCGTTGTTGGGATATTTAGTGTAGAGCGAGTCTACGTCCACATTCAGATCGGTGCAGCCAGTCAGCAGGAGCAGTCCTCCCGCCAAAGACATAAAAAACTTATTTTTCATTGTGTAGCGTCGTTAATGTTAGAAATTTACTTTCAGGCCGAGCATAACCGTGCGTGTATGGGGATAGTTGCTCCAGCGATAGTCCACACCCGGTGAGATACCACCCAGATCCACTTCCGGATCCAGTCCTTTGTAGCTGGTGATGGTGAAGACGTTGTTCACCGTAGCGTAGAGCTGAGCGTTTTGCAACCAGCCATTGAACTTCGTGAATGTGTAGCCCAAGGTCAGAGACTGCAGGCGCAGATAGCTTCCGTTCTCGATGAAACGGTCAGACGGGATGTTGCCGGAGATGTCGGTAGCCGGACGGTCGGTGATAAACTCCTTGAGCACGTTCTTGCCGTTGGTGAACATCTCGGGGCTGGTGTACTGCGCGCGTGAGCCGTTATAGATCTTGTTACCAAAGACGCCCGTGAAGAAGCAGGAGGCACTCCAGTTCTTATAGGTCAGCGTGTTGTTCCATCCCAAGTTCAGCTTAGGCTGTGCACATCCTGTGATAGAGCGGTCACGCTCGTTGTCGGGAGCCGTAGTCTTCTCACCTGTGCGGTTGCCGTTTTCGTCGAGGACATAGTAAGTGGCAATACCCTTGTCGTTGTATCCGGCGAAAGTAAAGGTGTAGAACGTTCCGAGTGGCTCACCCTCGATGATACGCTGCGTATATCCGTTGGCCGATACACCGGCAACCATCGGGTCGCCCTGATTGAACTCCTTGGTGAAGTACTTGTCGTTGGTCAACTTGTCCACACGGTTTTTGTTGTGTGCCAGGTTGAGCGTGGTCTGCCAGGTGAAGTCTTTCGTCTTCACGGGCGTAGCGTTTACGGTCAATTCAATACCCTTGTTGGTGATCTCACCGACGTTGGCGTCGATGTTGCCAAAAGGATATTCGGTCAGAGACACCGGATAAGACCAGATCAGATCCTTGGTCTTCTTGTTGTAGAATTCGAGTGTACCGTTGATACGACCGCCAAAGAGCGCATAGTCAATACCAATATTGAACATGCCCGTGCTCTCCCACTTCAGATCGGGGTTGGCATTTTTCGTAGCGGCCAGCGTGCGCCAGTTCTTTCCATTGTAATCGAAGAAGCCGGAAGCACCATAGGTGGCAATGGCTGTGTAAGCGCCGAAGCCGAGGGCGTTACCACTCACGCCATAGCCCATACGCAGTTTCAGGTTGGAGATCACATTCTGATTCTTCATGAATGGCTCCTCGGTGATATTCCAGGCAGCACTCACAGACGGGAAGGTACCCCACTGATGGTCCTTGCCAAACACAGAGCTGCCGTCGCGGCGGATCGTAGCCTGGAGCATGTAGCGGCTGTTGTAGCTGTAGGCAGCACGGCCATAGAACGAGATGTTGCGCACCGTTGCCTTCGTACCGCTCTCCACGGCGGGGATGCCGTCGATGCTGCTGGCGTAAGACAGCTGGTTCCACTTCAGGTAGTCGTCATAGAAATCGTGTACCCACAGTCCGAAGCCGTCACCGCTTTCCTTCTCTTCCCAGGAATATCCGGCCATCACGGACAGTTTGTGGATCTTGCTGATCGTGACATCATAGTTGCCATAAGTCTCGAACGTATGGGCATGACCCATATAAGTGTTACGCGTAGCCTTGCCGTTATAGGCACTCACGCCCTCAATCTGCGTGTTGTGGGTGTCGTAGGCACTGTAGGTGTGCTGGTTGTTGGTGAAAGAGTAGTTAGCATTCCATGTCAAGCCGTCGATGATCTTCAGAGAAGCTTTGGCGATATACTGCATACGCTTCCAGTTGGTCTCGAAGGTGTCCTCATGGAGCAGCGACATCGGGTTGTAGTTCTTTGAACCGGAAGCCTTCGACCAGTTGCCGTCCTCGCCTCTGACCGGCATACATGGAGAATAGTAGTTCATGGCGTCGAGCACAGAAGCACCTTCGTTCCACATCGGCACACCATGCGCCGTGCCGTACATGCCATTCACGCCGAGCGAGATGTCGAGATGATCCTTGAGCACCTTGGTGGTCATCAAGGAGCGCACGTTGAGTCGGTTCATCCCCGACTCCTTCACGACACCCTGGCGATTCTGATAGTTAAGGCTCACCATGTAGGTAGACTTCTGTCCGCCACCACTGATGGAGACATTATGGTTGTGGCTCACACCAGTGCGCAGCACTTCCTTCTGCCAGTCGACATTTGCGCCCTCGTCATTGCCGAGTGTCAGTCCATTGGCCTTGGCGTATCCGCGCAGATCATCGGCACTGGCCATGTCCAATTTCTTAGCCACTACATCAAAGGCAGCGTAACCATTATAAGACACGCTGGTGCGCTCAGCGCCTTTCTTGCCTTTCTTGGTGTTGATGATAATCACGCCGTTGGCAGCCTTCGAACCGTAGATGGCTGTGGCGGTAGCGTCACGGAGCACGTCGATGCTCTCGATGTCATCGGGAGACACCATCGAGATGTCCACACCGGGAATGCCGTCGATGACATAATAAGGTTGCATGGCTTCACCCGTACGCAAAGAAGAAGCACCACGAAGCGTGATACTCGGCGTGCCGTTCGGGTCTCCTGATGTGGTCACCACCAGGCCGGCAACCTTGCCCTGAAGCAAAGAGGCTGCATCAGAATAGACACCTTTGTTCAAGTCCTCGGCATTCACTGTGGTGATGGACGAGGTGACATCCTTGCGCCGCATGGTACCGTAACCGACGACAACGACCTCGTTGAGCATCTTGTTGTCGTCCTTCAGGACAGCATTCTGTCCGGGAGTGATGATGCGGTCCTCATAGCCGACATAGGAAACCTTGAGCTTGGCACCGGGCTTAGTAGTCGTGATGGTGTAACGGCCATTGACATCGGTCACCGTACCATTGGTGGTACCCTGCTCCATGACGGTCACGCCAACGAGCGGCTCACCATTGCTGTCGGTGATGACACCAGACTTCTGACTCTGGGCCATCGCAGCTGTGCTACAGACTGACAGGCAAGCGGTAAGGAGCAGGCCCTTCGCTGCCGTCTTCATTCGTTTCTGCGGTTTTTCCATAATTGATATTTTAGAGTAATAGTATAGTCTTTCCGGATGTTTGGTTATGCAAAAGTAAAGGAACAATATTACGGGAGTATAGAGATGACGCTACAAAACCCTTTCAATATTCAGACTGCAGTCTCTTTCATGTGAACTCCAGCCCTCATCCTTGCGTATTTTCTTCATCTGCTCGTCGCGGCAGGGGCGCAGGTCGGCCATGCCCGTGGCATAATTGGTCACGCGGCGGTAGCGCAGCTTCACATTATTATAATATACGTGGTTCACCTTGCCCCAGGTGTCGCCGCCTACGAAGCATCCGTTCTCAGACGTTGCCATGATGTTGTTGAAATAGATGCGGCTCACCTCTCCGCAACGTCCGTGGGTCTCACCCTTGGGGAATCGCCAGTTGGCGTCTTTGTTGTTGCCGTCGGCGCGCGGGTAGCTGGTCACATAGATGGGCTCGGCCTTGCCCCACCATACGTCGCTCCACAGCTGCAGGTCCATGATGATGTTGGAGAAGACGACATCAGTCACGGTGCCCTCGTCGCGGTTCTGGATGCCCAATCCGCGGTTGGAACGGGTAATGACGCAGTTGTCGACAGTGACATTATAGATGGAGTCCATGTTCTCCGAACCGATCTTGATGGCACAGGAGCGCGAGCTCATCGTGCAGTTGGTCACCACGATGTCGTGGCAGGAACCGTACTCGGCAAACTCCCGGCGGTTTTTCAGACAGATGCAGTCGTCGCCGGAAGTGATATGACAATTGCTGATGCGCACATGACGGCTGTGGTCGATGTCTATACCGTCGCCATTGCGTATCTTCAGGTTGTTGAGGAGATTGATGCCATCGACCACCGCATCCTCGCAGCCTACGAGATGGAGTGTCCAGTAAGCGCCTTCGCGGATGGTGATGTCGCGCACCTGCACGTTCTTCACACCGATGAGCGTGAGGACATGCGGCCGGGGATCAAAGGTGGTCACAGGCTTGAGCTCATAAGAGTCGGACAGCTCGCGACCCATGAAGCGCACGCCGTTGCCGTCGATGGTGCCACGTCCGCAGACTCGGATGTCGTGAGCGTCTTTGGCCCAAAGCCATAGCATACCCTCGCCTTGATTGCTGCCAAAGGCACTCTTGCGGTAGACATTCTCGTCAGGATTAGCCAACAAGGTGGCACCGGCATCGAGATACAGCTCCACGCCGGACTTCAACTGTAAGGGACCGGAAAGGAAAGTCTTGCCACGAGACAAGAGCACACGTCCTCCACCATCGGCACTGCACGCGTCGATAGCACGCTGGAGAGCAGGCGCGTCGTCGGTTGTTCCGTCACCTTTTGCTCCGTAATCCGTGACGTGATAGGTGGCTTGAGCCCATACTGGCACCAGAATAAGAATGTCAATTAGCAGTAATATCAGTTTTCTCATTGATGATTGGTCAAAAGTATGATGTGTCGTAGTCATGTAATGATGACGCAAATATAAGTAAAAAAAAGCAAACTAACAAAAATTAGTCGTTTTTTTATACACAGTCTCCTGTTTTGGCTGCTTTTCTGATGCGGGACGCCTACAGCCGCCCTTCTTCGCGATAGCTGTAATAACTGCCATCAGTGATGATGACATGGTCGAGAAAATAGATGCGCATCAGTTCGCATGCCTTGCGGATGCGGTCGGTGAGCTGGTCATCTTGACGGCTGGGACGCTTGCTGCCGCTGGGATGGTTATGGCATACGGCAAGAATCGTAGTGTTGCAGAGCAGCGCGTCCTTGATGATGATACGTATGTCGACGGCGGTCTCCGTGATGCCGCCGTGACTGATGCACTCTTCCTTGATGAGTTTAAACGACTGGTTGAGCATCAGAATGTGGAATTCCTCCACGTCGAGATCCTGCAACTTGGGATGCATCAGGTTGTAGATGGCTGTGGCGGAACCGAGATCGGGGCGCTCCTCGGCAACAGAGTCTTTGCGACGCTTGCCGAGTTCACAGGCGGCAAGGATGGTGATGGCCTTGGCCGGCCCCATGCCGTGATAGCGGCACAGCTCGTTTACAGTCTTCTTGCCCAAAGTATTGAGGTTGTAGTTGCAGTCGCTGAGCACCGTACGCATCAAGTCCACGGCACTCTGTCGGTCAGATCCTGAGCCAATGAGAATGGCAAGCAGTTCGGCATCGCTGAGTGCTGCCGCTCCGAGGCGCATCATTTTCTCGCGTGGGCGGTCCTGTTCGTCCCAATGATTAATGCTGAGTTTTTCCATCCTTAAACATCTTTATAGCTATCCGTTGGTAATCTTCCATGCCGTCATTGGGTGCCGGGCTGATGCCAAGCAGACGGCAGACCAAAGCGTAGACGGCGGTATTGGAGAATACGCCCATGTCCTCACCACGGCGAATATCGGGTCCCATGGCACGAAATAGGGCGTGCATGTCGCTGTAGGCTGGGTCGTAGCCATGCACACCACCATTGTGGCAGGTCTCGTCGGTGAAGAGAAAACCTTCATCAGACAGCACCAGCACATCGCCAATATTCGGGTCGGACTGGTAGTGAAGCCACTGGGGTATGTCGGCTTTGCGCCACACATGCAGGTGGGCAACATGACGTAAAGCGGCCACGATGCTGTCCTGCTGCCAGCGTTGCGGCGCATAGATATTGGCCGGAAGATTGCCTTCGATCGATTGATACCAATCTTTATGAAGATAACTACCGACTGTTACCTGGCGTGAAGGTGTGAACCACGTCATGCCATGGTCGGAGACAATGACAAGATTGACGCTGTTTTGGAGCCCCGCCTTGCCGATGCGTGTCCACAAACTGCCCAACAGCGAGTCTATGCGCTCCACGGCCAATCGTGTCTGCTTGGCTTGTGGGCCATAGTTGTGTCCGCTGGCATCAGGTTCTTCAAAATAGGCCATGATGAGGTCGGGACAATTCTTTGCCGTGAGTTGCTGCATGATGCCGTCGACACGCTGGCTGAATGTGAGATGTGGCTTTTCGTCGTAGCTGTGCCAGATATCGGGATAATGACCAGCAACAGCCACATCTGACCCCGGCCAATAAAAGACAGCCGTATGCAACCCCTGACGCTGGGCTATGAGCCAAAGTGGCTCGCCATGGTAGAAACGGGCGTCGCACTTGGTCTTGGGATTGGACAACGAGAAGCGCGCACCGGTGTCACGGTCGAGAAACGAGTTGGCGATGATACCGTGATGCTCGGGACGCAGTCCGGTGGCAAGGGTATAGTGGTTGGGAAATGTCTTCGATGGAAAAGAGGGAACAAGCTCGCCCTTGACGCCCTGACGGGACATCAGGTCGAGAAAAGGCGTATCATACATCTCGGCATAGTCCCACCGGAAGCCATCGCAAGAGATGACAATGGTGGTCTTCTTAGCCATGGCACTCACCATGCCGGACATCCATAAGATGACAAGGAGCATTGTTGTCTTTGCCATACGGTAAATATTTCGGTTCATAGGCTGTCTTTTATAGGGTTGAAAATAGAAGGAAGCGACAAGACTACTTATAGAAGTTCTTCTCATAAGCGGCAAATTCGTCTTGACCACGCACGCACCGTCGCCACCATGCTTGAAGGAAACCACAGCCGTAGCCCATAAGTTGGGTGAAGGCTGCACGCACGCTGAGCAATCCGATCTTCAAACTATGGCTCTGGCGGGCTGAGTCGGCGAGGATCAGCAAGCTGTAGAGAATCAAGGGTACCAAAGCGAATGTCATCATATAGAGTCCCATGTCTCTTTCACTCCGCGCTAAAGAGAAGAGGACTGACAAAAGACCGGCCACAAACAACAGTGCCAAAAACACAACGCCAAGCGTGAAGACCATAGGCAAGAGATGAACGAGTTTGAGGCTATCGGGATATTTCTTGTAGAGGTTAATGCGGGCAATGCCACTGTTGAACACCTGCCGCCAAAACTTGCGAAAGTCTGTCCTGCGTTTGTGATAAACCCACGCGCCTGGGAAGAGACGGCAGTGAAGACCGGCTTTGAAGATGCGAATGGAAAAGTCAATATCCTCGCCGAAGCGCATCTTGGAGAAGCCGCCGAGCCGCTGATAGACGTCGCGGCGGATGCCCATGTTAAAGGAACGGGGATAGAACTTGTCGAGTTTCTTCTTTCCGCCACGGATGCCGCCGGTGGTGAAGAAACTCGTCATGGAATAGGATATGGCCTTTTGTGTCGGAGTAAACGAGTCGGCAGCACGGTCGGGACCGCCGAATGCCTCACAGGGCTCACGCTTCAGCTCGTCGTCAACGGCTTGGAGATAACCGGGAGGGACGACTACGTCGGAATCGAGAATGATGACATATTCGCCACGCGCACGCTCCACGCCATAGTTGCGGCTCTGTCCGGGTCCGCTGTTAGGCTTGCTGAAATAGTGAAGATCGAGTTTTCCTACATAGCGCGCACACACATCGTGGCAAGGCACTTGCGAGCCGTCCTCAACAACGATGACTTCAAAAGCGCTTAACGACTGGCGTGTCAGGCTGTCCAACAGCTCGTCGACCTCATCGGGACGGTTGAAGACAGGGATGACAAAAGAGTATTTCAAAGGCTGCTCCATAGTAATAGAATTCTCCAAGACGCTGATCACGCTCCGTAGCGAGCGGTCGTTAACAAAAAAAGCCACCCTTCGCAAAAGGAAGGATGGCGTAAGGCTTAGTGCCCAATTATTTCTCGCTCACGCGGCCCACATAGCTGCCGTCGCGTGTGTCGACCGTGATGGTCTCGCCCTCATTGATGAACAAGGGTACACGGATCTCAGCGCCAGTCTCCAGCGTGGCAGGCTTGGTAGCGTTGGTAGCAGTGTTGCCCTTCACACCCGGCTCGCTGTGAGTGACCTTCAGATTGGTCTTCACCGGCATCTCAGCAGAGAGGATGGTGCCGTCAGAAGTGTCGGTCTGCACGTCAACGACGTCGCCTTCCTTCATAAACTCCCAGCCAGTGATCATGTCCTTGGAGATAGGAATCTGCTCGAAAGTCTCCTGGTTCATGAAGATGTAGCCAGTAGGATCCTCATAGAGATACTGATAAGGACGATGCTCCACGCGCACGTCATCGAGCTTGAAGCCGATCTGGAATGTACGCTCCAGCACGCGGCCGTCAGCCACGTTCTTCAGCTTAGTGTTCATGACAGTGTTGCCCTTTCCTGGCTTACGATGCTGGAAGTCAACGCACTTCCAAATGCCGCCGTCCATGCGGATGCATGTACCGATCTTAATTTCCTGTGAATTAATCATTGTGTGTATATTATAAGTATATTATCATGCTTTTGCAGGTGCAAAGTTACTATAATTTTAGATAAAAACATCTTTTTAGCACTGAAAAATCACTTAATTCTTTGTCATCTCGAAAATTATGCGTAATTTTGCAAGCCATAAGAAGGGCAAAGGCTCAAAAAGAGAAGGAACAAATAATAAATTAACAATAAAGAAAGATGAAAAGAACATTTCAGCCTCACAACCGCCGTCGCGTCAACAAGCACGGCTTCCGCGAGAGAATGGCCACAAAGAATGGCCGTCGCGTGCTGGCTTCCCGTCGTGCTCATGGCCGCAAGAAACTGACCGTCTCTGACGAGAACCACGGCAAGTAACTCCTTAGCGTCTATGCGCAAGGCAGCAAAAAGCAGCAAGGATAACTCTTCCTTGCTGCTTTTGCCGTATCTAAGGTGCCTATCACAACGTAAAGGATGCGGCCACCAAACATTACTGAAACAGTTGCTGATAAACGGTGGCTAATAACAAAAGAGCCACCGTTGACACAACGAAAAAGAAAATAATCACGGGTTTTATTTTGTATTTCGAGCGGTTTGCATTACCTTTGTATTAAATAAAGTACCGATGACAATATCTGAATTCTTAGGCAAGTTCAAAAGTACCTATCTCTGGGGAAACCTCGCGGCAATGGCTCTCGTAGTCGTTGCGCTGGCTTTGGGCTTCCGCTTTGGCATCGACCTGTACACCCACCACGGCGAGTCGATTCCCATCCCCAATATTCTGCACAAGCGATACGCCGATGCTGAGCAGATCGTCAACAGTCTCGGGCTGGAGATAGAGGTAAGCGATACAGGTTATGTACGCTCTCTGCCACCAGGAGCTATCCTGGAGCAGACACCGGGACCTGGTGAGCGCGTCAAGTCGGGACATATTATCTATGTCACCATCAATGCCACACACTCTCCTACCATCACCCTGCCCGATGTCATCGACAACAGCTCGCTGAGAGAGGCGATGGCAAAACTCACAGCCATGGGATTCAAACTGGGCAAGCCGCAATCGGTGCCCGGAGAGAAAGACTGGGTCTATGGTATCACCGTCAACGGACGGCACGTGGTGGCCGGCGACAAGATTCCGGTCGACGCTACGCTGATCATTCAGGTCGGCGACGGACAGCTCGACCAGAGCGACGACATCAACTATGTCGATCCGGACATGGAAAACGACAATGCCGACGACGAGAGTGGAGACGTGGACAACTTCCAGGAGATCCCCACACCGCCTGACCAGCCCGAAAACAACAATACGGAGGAAAACACCAACACGGGCGAATAAGTCAGCTTGGTACCTTTCTCTTCAACAAAACTTCAACTGAAATGGCAGAAGACAACATATTCTCAGACTTGCTGGACGACGAGCTGGAACCGACCGAAGACAACGGGCGAGACGCCCAAAGTCCTTCCGACGGCAACCGATATGAGCATTGGCGCATCGTCGTCGACGCCAGACAAGCGCCCGTGCGCATCGATAAATTCCTGGCCGAACACATGCAGCACTCCAGCCGCAACCGTATTCAGACTGCTGCCGACGCTGGGTGCATCTGCGTGGCGGGAAAGGCTGTCAAGAGCAACTACAAGGTGCGGCCGGGAGATGTCGTCACGCTCATGCTCGACCATCCTAAGCACGACACCAGCATCGTGGCGGAGAATATTCCGCTTGACATCGTCTATGAAGACGACGATCTGATGGTTGTCAACAAACCGGCAGGCATGGTGGTGCATCCGGGTGCAGGAAACTTCACCGGCACACTGATCAATGCTGTGGCCTGGCACATGCGTGACGTACCAGCCTTCGACGCTAACAACCCAGAAGTGGGACTGGTGCATCGCATTGACAAAGACACGAGTGGTCTGCTCGTCGTGGCGAAGACACCGGAAGCAAAAACGGCTTTGGGCAAACAGTTCTTCCACAAGACGACTCACCGCTCCTACAACGCACTCGTTTGGGGACACTTCGTCGAAGACGAGGGGCGCATAGAAGGCAACATCGGACGCGACCCGAAAGACAGACTGCGCATGAAAGTGTTTGACCCGGAATCGGGCATCGGCAAGCCGGCTGTCACTCATTACAAGGTATTGGAGCGCTTCGGCTACACTACTCTCGTGGAGTGTATACTCGAAACGGGCCGCACACATCAGATACGTGCCCACATGAAGCACATCGGTCATCCGCTATTTGGCGATGAGAGATACGGCGGAACAGAGATCCTGCGCGGGCAGCGCAGCGCTTCCTACAAGGCTTTCATCAACAACTGCTTCAAGATCTGTCCACGGCAGGCACTGCACGCCAAGACGCTCGGCTTTGTGCATCCCCGCACTCATCAGCAGATGGACTTCGACTCACCGTGGCCTGAGGACTTCGCCGCACTGATCGAGAAGTGGCGCACATTCATCAAGGGAACGAACAGAATGTTGAATGACCAATGATGGGTGACGTGTTGTTCAGTAGCGAGAAAGAAAGAACCAAACAAAGAATTCACGAAAAACAAATGATATGAAAGATTTAAAGAGAAACATTGCCATCGTCTGCGGTGGCGATTCATCCGAGCACGACGTATCATTGCGCTCAGCACAAGGTTTGTATTCCTTCTTTGACAAGGAACGTTATAATGTCTACATCGTTGACGTGAAAGGACAGGACTGGCATGTCAACTATGAGGACGGGGACATTGCCAAGATCGACCGCAACGACTTCTCCTTCGTCAACAAGGAAGGAAAAGCCGTCGTCTTCGACTATGCTTATATCACCATCCACGGCACTCCGGGTGAGAACGGCATCATGCAAGGCTACTTCGATCTGATCCACCTGCCTTACTCTACCAGCGGTGTACTCGTAGAGGCTATGACGTTCAACAAATATGTGCTGAACAACTACCTTCGTGGCTTCGGTGTTAATGTTGCCGACAGCATTTTACTGCGCCTTGGCGAAAGCTATGATGCCGTTGCCATCGAGAAGCGTTTGGGTATGCCTGTCTTCGTTAAGCCTGCTGCCGACGGCTCGAGCTTTGGTGTATCTAAGGTGAAGAATGCTGACCAGCTGGCTCCTGCTCTGCGTGTTGCCTTCATGGAGAGCAATGAGGTGATGATTGAAGGCTTCATGCAAGGTACGGAGATCTCAATCGGATGCTACAAGACAAAGGATAAAGCTGTCGTGTTCCCAGCCACAGAAGTTGTGACGAAGAACGAGTTCTTTGACTATGATGCCAAGTACAACGGCCAGGTTCAGGAGATCACTCCTGCCCGTCTCAGCCCTGAGACTGCAAAGAAAGTTGCCGACGAGACCAGCCATATCTACGACATCCTTCACTGCAATGGTATCATCCGCATCGACTATATCATCAGCAAGGACGCCGATGGCAAGGATAAGGTCAACATGCTGGAGATCAACACCACGCCGGGCATGACGCCTACAAGCTTCATCCCACAGCAGGTGAAAGCTGCCGGACTGAGTATGAAGGATGTGCTTACGGACATCATCGAGAACCAGTTCTAAGCAGAAAAGCGACATACACCTTATAAATATAATGTGTAAGACACATATATAAATAAGGTGTATGTTCCTATCTCGAAGCAATACGCTAACTGGTATCAAAGCTAAGTAATACCAACGAAAAAAGAGGAATGCTCCGAAAAGCATTCCTCTTTTTTGTTGGTCGGGATGACCGGACTCGAACTGGCGACCCCTACGTCCCGAACGTAGTGCGCTACCAACTGCGCTACATCCCGATGCAGTCACATGAAGAAGCAGCGAAGCACCTCTTTCTGTTTTGCGGTTGCAAAGGTAGCACTTTTTTTTTAATTAAGCACAATTTTATCGAGAAAAATTTGCGAGGTTGCTAAAAAAGTGCTACCTTTGCACTCGCATTTCAGAAATAACACTCCATAACAATGAGATGCAGTAAGTAGTGGGTGCCTTAGCTCAGGTGGTAGAGCAATGGACTGAAAATCCATGTGTCCTTGGTTCAACTCCAAGAGGCACCACTTCCTCCTTTCATTCAATCCGGTTCTTGTCGTTTGACGGGGCCGGATTTTTTTGTATGATATACCTTAGCGTTCATGGGCTTTCAGCTCATGGGATAGCTCACTTCATATTTTCGACTGTAAAGATATGACGTCCGTCAACAAAGTTATAGTCTATGCGCCAGTGGTGGAAATCGCAGATACTCTTCACGATGGCAAGTCCTAAGCCATAACCTGGGCGGTCTGTGCTATGATAGAATCTGTTGAAGATATGTTCTTTATCCAAAGCGCCTCCGTCCGATATGTTGCTGACAGCAAGTTTTTCTGGCCACGTCTCCACAACCACCGTGCTCGCATCCCTACTATGCCGAATAGCATTGACCACAAGATTGGTCAGCATACTCTCCAACAAGGCTTCATTACATATCACCATTGCGTCACCATGCTTTCTAAAGTCTATGATGCGGTTTCCACCAATGGTCTGCCACTGAGGAAGGAGTTTATCAATGCATTCATTGAGACGCACCTGTGTTTCCTTCTTAAACTGACTGTTGTCGATTTTTGACAGCAACAACAGACTACGGCTTAACCTTGACACACGGCGCAGTTGTATATAGATGTCTTCCAAGTTCTTCGCCTGTCTGTCTGTCAGTTCTGGATCCTGTTGCATAGCCTCGATCTTCATCTGGGCAATGGCAATGGGCGTTTGCAGCTCATGCGAGGCATTCTCTGTAAACTCCCTTCGCAACCTGTAACTCTTGACGCTCTTCGTCATCAAAGTAGAGAGTATGCGATTCAACTCATCAAACTCACTCACGCCGGAATCCAGCAACACCGGCACATTCTCCTTCTCGATTCTGAAACTTGCAATCCGTCTCATCGTCACATAGAAAGGTTGCCACAACCGTCGGGGAACATAGCGCATAACGATAAACACGGCAATGAGCAGTAGCATGATGATGGAGAAGAACTGGATGAACATTCCCGTCAGAGTGTCTTCTTCCAAGTCTACGTGCGTATTCTTCACACCATACTTCATCACCAGCCTTGTCAGATCCTCAGCATAGTAATGCGTGGTGATCAGATAAAGCAAAGGCAGAGCAAGCACCATCAGCACAGCCATGCACACAGCAAAGCGTACCATGAGACGATAAGACAGCGTTTGCTTACGGATATGTTGCTTTTCTTTCATTCTATCCATTTATATCCCATTGCATATATCGTTTTCAGACAACCCGTCACCCCGGCAGCGGCCAGCTTTGCCTTTAAGTTCTTGATGTGACTGTAAAGGAAATCAAAACTGTCCATCATGTCGGCCATCTCGCCTGTGAGGTGCTCTGCAATAGCAATCTTAGAAAGAACCTTCCCAGGATTACTGACAAAGAACAGGAGCAACTCATATTCGGTATGGGTCAGCACTATCTTTTGACCCTTGACACTGACGGTCTTATCCAGTAAGTTGATGGTGATGTCGTTGGATACAAGCGTGTTGTTGGCATGGAACTTCTTACGGCGTATGAGGGCATAGACTCTCATTGCCAATTCCGGCAGGGCAAAGGGCTTTGCCAAATAGTCATCAGCACCGATAGACAATCCTTTTAGCTTGTCATCGAGTGAGTCTTTGGCAGAGATGATGATAACGCCACAATCGTTCTGTCTGAGTCTCGTCGTCTTCAGAATGTCCAAGCCGTCACCACCGGGAAGCATCAGATCGAGAAGGATACAGTCATAATCCGAGCTTCCCACCATCAGCTTGGCTTGTTCAAAGGTAAACGCCTGCTCACAAAGATACTTCTCTCCCTCAAGGTAGTCCTTGATGCTGTCAGAAAGAAGTTTCTCGTCTTCTATAATGAGTATTTTCATACTATGAGTTTCTTCATAACCACTCATAATAACGATAGAATTACCATATTATTTCATCGTGACAGGTGCCCGCAACGTTGACAAAGTCAAGGCTTTCTCACGCCACCAACAGAAACACCATCGTGCCCATCCAAACGGCAGCCACGCCCCACGGCATACGGTCGGAGCGTCGCAACAGGTGTGCAGGACATAAAGAAATGACAATGCGAGCCACAAAAACGCCGATGGCTGCCCCGCAGAGAATGTCGCCAAGATAGTGTACGCCGAGATAGATACGGGAATAACAGATGGTGATGGCAAAAAGAGCAAGAACGCCACGCATGAGTCTGTTGCGATAGATATAGCTTAGAAAGGTGACAAGGCAACAGATGTTGGTCGCATGACCGGACACAAAGCCATAGTGACCGCCATGATAACCATTGACATAGTGAAGCATCGGGGCCAACACGAGATTATGTGAAGGACGGGGCCGCGCCACCAGCGGCTTGATGATGCCTGAGGAAAGCTGGTCGGTGAATGTGAGCATTGCCGCAATGACAAGCAACAGCAGGAGACGGTCTCGCCATGAGCCTTGATGCCACACCAGCGTGTAACCCACCAACACTACAGCTAACGGCAACCAAGTCCTCATCTGACTATAGCCATAGAAGAATCTATCGGTCAGGGCTCCTCCGTTAAAGTTAAGCAGTACCATAGCATGCGCGTCTGCTGTCTGTAGTGCGGCAAGCAGAAAATGGTATTCCCCAAAGAGGGTATAGAGCAAAGCACCACTCAGAAAGGCGATTGCCACGATGACCATCAACAAATATGGCCACCTTAAAATAAGACTTTGTATATTGGGAGCAGAATAAGAATATCTCATGTTTAGATTGTTTGGTGCAAAGGTACTATATAATTCTGTAGAAATGTTGTATTTACCCACAAAAATGTTCTAAATAAGACTGTTCTTACAGGTTTTCGCATTTATTAAACCTTACGCCTACAAATATTAAACCTTGAGTCCACAAATACAAAACCTTGCACCCACGAAAGAAGCCTGGGAGAAGCAGCATGATGCTTTCCCAGGCTTGATAGTCTGAAGCGGAACTAAGCGCTTGTAAGTTTACAGCAGGTCAGGCAGCTGGAAGAGTTTGATGCCGTTGCTGCCCTTGACAAGGATGTAATAGCCCTGCGGCTGCTCCTGAGCGATGACGGCCTTGACTTCTTCGACGTCCTTGAACTTGCGGAAGTCGCAGTCGGTCTTACCAAACTCCTCACCGACGAGCCAAACCTTCTCGAAGTTGTCTTTGCGAAGCGTGTCCACAACCTTTTGGTGCTCTTCCAGACTTACGCTGCCAAGCTCACGCATGTCGCCAAGGATCACCATCTTAGGCTGCTTGACGGTAATACGCTGGAAGTTGTCAAGTGCAGCAGCCATACTCGTCGGGTTGGCATTATAGGCATCGACGATGAGCCAGTTGTGCGCCGTCTGCTCGAGTTGCGAGCGGTTGTTGCTGGGCTGATAGCTTTCCAGTGCGTGACAGATCTGCTGCGGAGCCACGTCGAAGTGAAGACCTACTGCAATGGCGGCCAGCATGTTGTCCATGTTATAGGTACCTACGAGATGCGTGTGCACCTCATAGACATTGGACTGACCGTCGACATGCCAGCTAAAGGTAAGGAAGGGTTCGCACACACCGACCTCGCCCTGCACCTGCGCGTCGCCGTCAGTGCCATAGCTGACGATGCGCTCCAGCTCACGTTGCTGCGCCATGTCGACAAGGTGTTCGTTGCTGGTATTGAGGAAGACGAGTCCGTCGTGGGCTTTAAGGAAGTCATAGAGCTCGCCCTTAGTCTTCATCACACCCTCAAAGGATCCAAAGCCCTGAAGGTGAGCACGGCCCACGTTGGTGATGAGTCCACAGGTCGGCTCGACATAGTCGACAAGTTTCTTGATGTCGCCCGGATGCGAGGCTCCCATTTCCACCACGGCGATCTCGTCGTCGGCTGTGAGCCGCAACAGCGTCTTGGGCACACCGACGTCGTTGTTGTAGTTGGCCTCGGTATGCATCACGCGGTATTTCTCGGCAAGCACAGCCGAGACGAGTTCTTTGGTCGTGGTCTTGCCGTTGGTGCCGGTGATGCCGACAACGGGAATGGAGAACTGGCGGCGGTGCTCACGTGCCAGTTCCTTGTACGCGGTGAGACAATCGTCGACAAGAATAAAGCGGTCATCGCCTTCTTCGGCGTATTCCTTCTCATCAACAACGGCATAACTGCATCCTTTCTCGAGTGCGCTCTTGGCGAATTTGTTTCCGTCGAACGACGCACCTTTCAGCGCGATGAAGATGCTGTCCTTGGGACAGTCGCGGCTGTCGGTGGTTACCTGCGGATGCTGCAGGTAGAGCTGATATAATTGTTTTGCGTTCATAGTCGTGGGAAATGTGTTGATTCGTAGTCCCTATTTTCTTATAAGCACCTTTGTGCTACTATTCTATTTGGGCTTTTACAAAATCTTCTGGGGAACAGATAATGATTGTGTCACAAGCGGGGAAATCCTTCAAGTTGATGGTAACAATGCAGTCACAATCGTTCTCCAAAGCACAATAATACAGAAAACTATCTTCTATATCTTTGAAATTCTCATCTTTCAATGCGATTGCAGTCTGATCGTGGGATATGTCTACAATCTGAATATATTTCTCTAATTCAATGAGTAAGCGCCTAATCACATTTCTCTTCTCAGGCTCATGAATATTATTCTGCTTCAATCTGAGTCCAAGAAGATATGCTATTGTTGACAGAGATATTGTAGAGATACAAGCTTCGAGCAAGCCCAATTGGGCGGCTCGCATGATCTTTCTGACTGCAACATAATGCGTCCTCTGTGTAAGGAACTCCATGACTATATTTGTGTCCAGAAAGACTCTCATAGATATTCTTCGTATTTCTGACTCAAATAATGCTCCTTCATTTTCTCGTCATCACCGGGCATAGTCTGTGAAAAGAGATCCATAAACTTGTCTGTAGGCAATGGACCGTCGTCAACATGGATTTTCTTAGTCGGCATGACCTTAGTTCCTTGTCTCTTCTGCCAAGAAAGCTTTTTCAAGTATTCCAAAGCCTTCCGGAGGTAATCTTCACTATCTGCGAGATAGTTGAGGTTACTATGGATTTCTGCATTGAGTTGTAGCGTTGTCATTACAATTCCTTTCTTTGCTGCAAATATACGAAAACAATTTTAAATCTCATGGGATAAGACCGAAAAAACAACGCAATTATTTGCATGATAGCGGAGAAATAGGTACATTTGCAGATAGTGTACACGATTTAGAAGTAATTACATTCATGAACCATACCATTAACGTGCGTGGGCGGTTGCTCTCGCTGGCTCATCCTCAAGTGATGGGTATCCTCAATGTCACCCCCGACTCCTTCTATAGTGGAAGCCGCAAACAGACAGAGTGCGAGATCGCTTACCGTGCCAACGAAATCATAGCGCAGGGAGGAACCATCATCGACGTGGGCGCCTTTTCCACACGCCCCGGCGCACAGGAGGTGAGCGAGGAAGAGGAAGCCCGCAGACTGAAGTGGGCGCTTGGCATTGTACGCCGTGAGCAGCCCGACGCTCCCGTGTCGGTGGACACCTACCGTCCGCTTGTAGCCCGCCAGTGCATTGAGGACTGGGGTGCCGACATCATCAACGACGTGTCGGAAGGCGGTCTTACCGGTATCGTCAACACGCCGATCCATGAAACTGGCAGCATGTTTGAAGTGGTAGGCCAGCTGCGCGTGCCGTATATCCTCATGTCGGTGAAGCCCGACATCACGAGAATGATGCAAGCCTTTAGCCGTGAAGTGCAGCAACTGCGCGACTTAGGTGCACGCGACATCATCCTCGACCCGGGCTACGGCTTCGGCAAGACTTTGGAGCAGAACTACGCCGTCTTGCGCAACGCTGACAAGCTCTTGGCGCTCGACCTGCCTGTGCTCACGGGTGTGTCGCGCAAGTCGATGATCTTTAAACTCGTCGGTGGTGACCCGACAACATCTCTCAACGGCACAACGGCTATCCACACGGTCGCCTTGATGAAGGGGTCCTCCATCCTGCGTGTACATGATGTGAAGGAAGCCGTGGAGTGTGTGAAGATATACGATAAAATGTTGAGTGTTGAATGAATTCTATGTTGAGTGTTGAATGATGAACGTTGAATGACCTCCACCCGGAGCTCTTATTTATACATTATTATTTATACACTATACATTATACATTAATCATTTCTACACTATACATTATACATTAATCATGTTTTTTGAGTTTGGAATCAAGGATGTCATAGACATCTTCCTGGTCGCCCTGATGCTTTACTACATCTACCGGCTGATGAAGGAGAGCCGTTCGCTGAACGTGTTCTATGGCATCATCGTGTTTGTCCTCATCTGGCTCTTCGTCTCCCAAGTGTTGGAGATGAAGCTCTTGGGCAGCATCCTCAGCCAGTTGGCCAGCGTGGGTGTCATCGGTCTTATCGTACTGTTTAAGGAAGAGATCCGCAAGTTCCTCTATCAGTTAGGTGCCCACCAGCGCGTGAAGAGCATCATGCGCTTCTTCTCACAACGCAAGGACAACGGGCAGGACGAAGACAAAGAAACCATCATGCCGATCGTATGGGCGTGTATGGACATGGCGAAGAAAAAGGTGGGTGCCCTCATCGTCATCGAGCGGGCTACCCCTCTCGACGATATTGTGCAGACCGGTGAGCAGATCGACGCGCGCGTCAATAAGTTGTTGATTGAGAACATCTTCTTCAAGAACTCTCCGCTCCACGACGGTGCCATGATCGTGTCGAAGAAGCGTATCAAAGCCGCCGGCTGCATTCTGCCTGTGAGCCATAACATGGACATCCCGAAGGAACTGGGGCTTCGCCACCGTGCCGCCATGGGCATATCGCAAGACTCCGACGCCATCGCTGTGGTAGTATCAGAAGAGACGGGGCGCATCAGCGTGGCCATCAAAGGGCAGTTCCACCTGCGTCTCTCCGCCGAGGAGCTAGAAAGCATACTCGCCAGAGAGATGATAGGTTAACAAAGGCTTTTTTATTTATTGATTTGTTGCCGTCTGTTTGGTCACCTCGCAAAGATTCCGTAACTTTGTAACATCGACATACCAAAACTAATATATTACCGACACTATGAGTTTATTAGAGCAAATTGTTGCGCGTGCTAAAGCTAACAAGCAGCGCATCGTGCTCCCCGAAGCTGAAGAGGAGCGCACTCTGAAGGCTGCCGACCGTGTACTGGCCGACGACCTGGCCGACCTGATCTTGATCGGCAATCCCGAAAACATCCGCAAGGAAGCCAAAGAGTGGGGCCTCGCCAACATCGACAAGGCTACCATCGTCGACCCGCTGCACTGCGAGAAGACCGAGGAGTATGCTACCCTGCTGGCTGAGCTTCGCAAGAAAAAAGGCATGACCATTGAGCAGGCCCGCGAGCTGGTAACGAAGAACAACCTCTACCTCGGCTGCATGATCATCAAGACCGGTGACGCTGACGGACAGATCTCCGGTGCGTTGAGCACTACGGGCGACACACTGCGTCCGGCTCTGCAGATCATCAAATGCGCTCCGGGCGTAACTTGTGTCAGCGGTGCTATGCTCCTCATCACTGACCAGAAGCAGTATGGCGAGGACGGTATCGTGGTCATGGGCGACGTGGCTGTCACTCCCAATCCTACGGCTGACCAGCTGGCTCAGATTGCATACTGCACAGCCGAGACCGCAAAGAGCGTGGCAGGCATCCAGGATCCCCGTGTGGCCATGCTGAGTTTCTCCACCAAAGGCTCTGCCAAGGATGCCAAGGACAAGGCTACGGGCAAGAGCGTCTACATCATCGACAAGGTCATCGACGCCACAAAGATTGCTCACGAGAAGTATCCTGAGCTGAAAGTCGACGGTGAGTTGCAGGCCGACGCGGCCCTCGTACCTTCTGTAGGTGAGTTCAAGGCTCCGGGCTCTCCGATTGCCGGACACGCCAATGTACTCGTTGTGCCTAACCTCGAAGTGGGCAACATCGGTTACAAACTCGTTCAGCGTCTTGGTGGCGCCATCGCTATCGGTCCTATCCTCCAGGGTATCGCTCGTCCTGTCAACGACCTCAGCCGTGGCTGCTCTGTCGATGACATCTACTACATGGTTGCCATCACTTCTTGCCAGGCCATGGACGCTAAGAAGTGATGAGTGATGAATGTTGAATGATGAATGAATTCATCATTCAACACTCAACATTGTTAATAACTCAACATTCCACACTAACAATCAACATTAAAGATGAAGATTTTGGTTCTGAACTGCGGTAGCAGTTCCATTAAGTACAAGTTATACGACATGGCCGACGAGAGCGTACTGGCTCAGGGTGGCGCAGAGCGCATTGGTCTCGACGAGGCTTTTGTCAAAGTGACGCTAAAAGACGGCTCTAAAGAGAAGATCATGCACGACATGCCGTCGCACAAAGAAGGCGTGAAATTCGTGCTCGACCTCCTCGTAGATCCTAAGTACGGCTGTCTGAAGAGCCTCGACGAGATCGACGCTGTGGGACACCGTATCGTGCAGGGCGGTGACCTCTTTGAGAAGAGCTGTATCGTCACTCCCGAGGTGGAGAAAGGCATTGAGAGCCTCATCGACCTCGCACCGGTACACAACAAGGGGCACCTGGCCGGCCTCCGCGCTGTCGATGCCCTCATGCCCGGTACACCACAGGTGACAGTGTTCGACAATGCATTCCACAGCACCATGCCGCCGTATGCTTATCTCTACGCTGTGCCCTACGAGTTCTATACCAAGTGGCACGTACGCCGCTATGGTTTCCACGGCACCTCTCACCGCTATGTCTCTCAGCGCGTGTGCGAGTTCCTCGGTGTGGACATCAAGACACAGAAGATCATCACCTGCCACATCGGCAACGGCGCCAGCGTGGCTGCCGTGAAGTATGGCAAGGTCATCGACACCTCTATGGGTCTGACTCCGCTGGCCGGACTGATGATGGGCAGCCGCTCTGGCGACATCGACCCGTCTGCCGTCACCTATCTGATGCAGAAGACCGGTATGGGACCACAGGAGATGGCCGACTTCCTCAACAAGCAGAGCGGTGTGCTCGGCATCACGGGCATCTCCAGCGACATGCGTGAGATCGAGAATGCCGACAACGAAGGCAACGAGCGCGCTCATCTCGCACTGCAGATGTACAACTATCGCATCAAGAAATACATCGGTGCATACGCTGCTGCCATGAACGGTGTCGACATCATCGTGTGGACTGCCGGCGTGGGCGAGAACCAGGAAGGCGTGCGCTGGGATGCATGCTCCGGTCTGGAGTACCTCGGCGTGAAGATGGACAAGGAGCGCAACCACGTGCGCTCAAAGGAGCAGATCCTCTCTGCCGACGACTCCAAGGTGAAGGTGGTGATGATTCCTACCGACGAGGAGATTGTCATTGCCCGCGACACACGCGACCTCGTAGAGGCACAGAAGAAGTAATATCGCAACCTACAAAAAGGCGGACACCCACGATGGGCTGTCCGCCTTTTTTAGTTTTCTATCACAAAGTAAGCACTCTACCATAAGTAATAATAAGGAGTAAAGGAAATGAAGATTGTTACATTCGGGGAAATCATGCTGCGCCTGTCCAAGCACGGAGCCATGCGACTGACGCAGGGCAACTCTTTCGATGCCAACTATGGAGGCTCCGAGGCCAATGTGGCCGTGAGCCTGGCGATGCTCGGCGACGACGTGGAGTATGTCACGCGCGTGCCCGACAATGCCATCGGCGAGGCCGCACTCATGCATCTAAGGGAATATGGTGTCGACGTGCGCCATTCGGTGAAGGGCGGCAAACGGCTGGGTACCTACTATTTCGAGCCTTCTGCCGCCATGCGCTCGTCGAGAGTGGTCTATGACCGCGATGACTCTGCTTTCAACACCTTGTCGTTCGGCGACATCGACTGGGCACCAATATTGAAGGAAGTAGGACTGTTTCACTGTTCAGGAATCACCTGCGCTACGAGTCAGGCAGCTCTCGACACCACGATGGATGCCGTGCGCCGGGCCTTTGAAAGTGGCGTAGAACTCACCTGCGACATCAACTACCGTGGCAACCTGTGGAAATATCCAGGGGCCAACGCCCGCAAGGCTCTCGACGAACTCATGCAGTACAGCTCGTTTATCTTTGGCGACCAGAACGAGTGGTACGTGGCCAGCGGCCTCGATCCCATTCCTTTCACGGCCTTGGACGAGAGCTATCAGTTTGACCTGGATGCTTACCGCCGCTATTTTGACCGGCTCCACAAGATGTTCCCGCGGGCTGAGCGCATGCTCATGGCGCACCGCAACCAACTCTCGTTCCAGCATCATGTCAATGCCGGAGTGCTGTGGGTCAACGGTGAAATCTACACTTCGCGCATCTACGACATCCGGCCCATCGTTGACCAAATGGGCGTGGGCGATGCCTGGGTAGCCGCGTTTATACATGCCCGCCACCGCTGGCCCGACGACGATCGCCACTGCCTGGAGTTCTCCACGGCTGCCGCATCTCTGAAAAACACCGTTCCCGGTGATCAGAACTTAGTGAGTGAGCAGGAGATCCTTGCTGCTATGCAAGGAGGCAACGGTCGTATCGACCGATAAAAACGTCATCAATTAGATGGTCAAACGTTCGTTGTACGTTTGGTCAAACGTTCGTTTAACTATATGTATAACATTCGTTTGACCAATGGTCAAACGAACGTTTGACCATCTTCAAACTGCCTTTTTTGCAATAACAAAGCACAATTTTGATGATTATACAACCATACGATGAGTAGAACTCATGAGTATAGTAAAATAAAAAGCGTGGCGACCACCTGCTTATCATTGTGGTCGCCACGCTTTTTTTTGTAGCTTCTATCTCCTTATCCGATGATTACGGTTTGCTTTCGCCCTCGACATATTCCTCAAGCAGCAGATGCTCGCCATCGAAGACGGCATAGGTGAACTGCGAGATCCAATCGCCGAGAATCAGCATCCGTGCCTTGCGGTTAAGCGTCAGCTCCAGTTCTATATGACGATGTCCATAGATGAAGTAGTCGATGTCGGGGTGCGTCTTCATATATTCCTTTGTCCACAACACCAGGTACTCTTTGTCCTCGCCCATATAGGGAGGCTCCTTTCCGTCGGCGCGTTTCAGACGGCTATGCTTGGCCCAGTTGAGACCCAGTTGCATGCCCCACCAAGGATGGAAGAAGTTGAGCAGACGCTGACAGCCACGGTTGTGAAAGATCTTGCGCAGGAGTTTGAACTTGTTGTCGGGGTCGCCCAGTCCGTCGCCGTGCGCCAAATAGAACTCCTTGCCATAGATTTCTGTTGTCAGCGGATGGCGGTGAAGGATCACTCCGCACTCCTCCTCAAGATAGCCATACGTCCATATATCGTGATTGCCGGTGAAGAAATGCACCTCCACGCCCATGTCGGTCAACTCCGAGATCTTGCCTAAGAAACGCGTAAAGCCCTTCGGCACCACATATTTATACTCGTCCCAAAAGTCAAACATGTCGCCGAGCATATACACGGCGGCCGCCTTGTCCTTGATGCTGTCAAGGAAACGTACCAGCCGTCGCTCTTGGGTACGGCGGTGAGGAATGGCCAGCGACCCTAAGTGTGCATCGGATAAAAAGTATATGTTCTTTCTCATAGCCATCAAAGTTTTGTTAAATATTCAACTTCCTTCCTTCATCACTCAACATTCAACATTGACTCAGTCCAGTCCCAACTCCACTCTTGCTTCCTCACTCATCATGCTTTGATCCCATACAGGCTCAAAGACCAAATTGACGTTGGCGGCTTTCACGCCCTCCACACCTTCTACTTTTGTGCGGACATCTTCCAGGATGAAGTCAGCGGCGGGGCAAGATGGAGCCGTGAAAGTCATGTCCATGTCGACTGTGCCGTCGTCTCTCACGTCTATCTTATAGATCATACCGAGGTTCCAAATGTCCACCGGAATCTCAGGATCATATACTGTTTTCAGCACATCCACGATGCGCTCTTCTATCTTTGTCTTTTCTTCTTGTGTCATCTTCGCGGTACTTATATTATATATAATGTGTAAACTTGATGTTGCGAATTTAATAAAAAGTTTCCAATCTGCCAAAGAAAAGCAAGCTTTAGCACTAAAATCTTAACAGAAATCTTGACTTAGCACAAGCAACAAACCGGCTTGCTGCCATGCTCAGAGACGCTTCACGAAATGGAGATAATGGATAAATATTAGTATGCGTATGCAATTACTACAACGAAATATCATCGTTTTTGATAGAAAAATGAGATTTTATTTGGTTTGTATCATTATTTTGTGTATTTTTGCAACCAGTTAAAGAATAAATATCCAATATATGAAGATCAAAGACCGACGGCTCGAAGCTATCAAGCTGATCATTTCCAGTAAGGAAATAGGCAGCCAGGAGGAATTGCTGGATGAGCTGAAACAAGAAGGCTTCCTGCTCACCCAGGCCACACTGAGCCGTGACCTCAAGCAGCTGAAAGTCGCTAAGGCTGCCAGCATGAACGGACACTACGTCTATGTGCTGCCCAACGAGACGATGTACAAGCGCGTCCACCATCCGCTGCCCGCCAACGAGATGATGGGCACGCCAGGCTTCCAGTCGATACGCTTCTCGCGCAACATCGGAGTCATCCGCACGCGACCGGGATATGCCAGTTCCATTGCCTACAACATCGACAACAGCGACATTCCCGAGATCCTCGGCACCATCGCCGGCGACGACACCATCATCATCGTCCTCAAGGAGGGTACGGATAGAAAAGCCATTTCAGAATGCCTCAACGACATCATGCTGGAATAAACATTCAGATAAGACAAGATTATAGATAACAACACCATGGAAGAAATCAAAGTGATGGTGGCCGACGAGAGTCATATCAAATATGTCGACACCATACTGAAAACCATCGCCGACGCAGCAAAGGTCCGCGGCACCGGCATCGCCAAGCGCTCGCCGGAGTACGTGGCCACGAAGATGAAAGAGGCTAAGGCGGTCATCGCCCTGCAAGGCGAGAAGTTCGCCGGATTCAGTTACATCGAGACGTGGGGCAACAAACACTATGTCACCACCTCGGGACTGATCGTTCATCCCGACTTCCGAGGAATGGGAGTCGCCAAGCGCATCAAGAACCTCACCTTCACGCTCGCACGCGTCCGATGGCCCCATGCCAAGATCTTCTCGCTGACCAGCGGGTCTGCTGTGATGAAGATGAACACACAGCTAGGGTATCTTCCCGTGACCTTCAACGACCTCACCGATGACGAGAGCTTCTGGCGGGGATGTGAGGGCTGCATCAACAGTGACATCCTGCACCGCACCAACCGCCGCTACTGCATCTGCACCGCCATGCTCTTTGATCCGGAAGAGCAACTGCCGGTGAAGCTACCGGAAGATGTCGTGAAACGAATCCGACAAATAGAGGCCCACCCCTAACCCCTCCCGAGGGAGGGGAATGAAGCCCACCCCTAACCCCTCCCGAGGGAGGGGAATGGCAAAACCACAATACATAATATAAATAATACATAATACATAATATATAATATAGGAGTAGATGGAGGAAAATGCCAAGAGTAATAATGGGGATGAGCGACAGGATGGTAAGCAAAAGAATGGCAGGCGAAAGCAACAATACCAAACGGCTGATTGTGCTTACTATGGGCTGCTAAAAGAGTTTGCACATGAGAATAGACGAAACCCTACTAAAGAAGAAAGCATTCTGTGGGCATTTCTCCAACATAGACAATTGGGAGTTCGCTTCCGTAGACAACACATCATTGGACAGTTTATCGTAGACTTTTGTTGCCTCTCTGTGAAACTGGTCATTGAAGTGGACGGAGGATATCATCAACTCCCCGGTCAACAATTCTCTGATGAGGAGCGTGCGGCGTGGTTGCAGAGTCAGGGATTTACAGTCATCCGATTCACTAATGATCAGATATTAAGTGATCCTGATGCCGTTGCAAGGACTATACGACAGGAAGTAGAAGTCCTTCAGAATGCACGAGGAGAGGATTCGTAAAACTTATATAATCACAAGGTTTAAACAATAAAAACATGGAAAAGAAAAATATAAAAAATAATAGTATGGCTAATAACAGTAGTAAGGGTATCGCATCTCCCCTCCCTCGGGAGGGGGCGGGGGTGGGCTCCAAGTCTGTCGTCGTCGCTTTTTCCGGCGGACTGGACACATCATACACGGTCATGAAACTCACCCAAGAGGGATGGGACGTATACGCTGCATGCGCCAACACAGGTGGATTCAGTGCTGAACAGCTGAAGAAAAACGAGGAGAACGCTTACAAGCTCGGTGCTAAGAAATACGTCACACTCGACGTGACGCATGAGTACTATGAGAAGAGCTTGAAATATATGATCTTCGGCAACGTGCTGCGCAACAACTGCTATCCTATCTCGGTCAGCTCTGAGCGTATCTTCCAGGCCATCGCCATCGCACGCTACGCCAAGGAGATTGGTGCTGACGCCATTGCACACGGTTCTACTGGTGCCGGCAACGACCAGATACGTTTCGACATGACTTTCCTTGTCATGGCACCCGGTGTGAAGATCATCACGCTCACCCGTGACCACGCCCTATCGCGTAAAGAGGAAGTAGACTACCTCAACGAGCACGGCTTCTTCGCTGACTTCACCAAGCTGAAGTATTCCTACAACGTAGGCATCTGGGGCACAAGTATCTGTGGTGGCGAGCTCCTCGACCCGACACAAGGACTGCCCGAGGAGGCTTATCTCAAGCATGTCACCGCCAAAGAGCCGGAAGCCGAACTGCGTATCACGTTCAAGGAGGGCGAGATTGCAGCTGTCAATGGTAAGGAGTATGCCGACAAGGTAGAGGCAATCCAGGCTATTGAGGCCATCGGTGCCAGCTATGCCATCGGCCGTGACTGCAATGTCGGTGATACGATTATCGGCATCAAGGGACGCGTGGGCTTTGAGGCCGCTGCCCCGAAGCTGATCATCGAGGCTCATCGCCTGCTCGAGAAGTCGACACTCTCGAAATGGCAGCAGTACTGGAAAGACCAGATTGGCAACTGGTACGGCATGTTCCTCCACGAGAGTCAGTATCTCGAACCCGTCATGCCCGACATGGAGGCCTTCCTCACCAGCAGCCAGCGTCACGTCAACGGTACGGCTATCCTCAAACTGCGTCCTTACAGCTTTGAAACTGTAGGCGTAGACTCGCCTGACGACCTCACAAAATCGAAACTCGGTGAGTATGGTGAGATGCAGCACGGCTGGACAGCCGACGATGCCAAAGGCTTCATCAAAGTGCTCTCCACACCGCTGCGCGCTTACTACGGCATGCATCCGGGAGAAAGAGAATAAAAAGAGAGGAAAGATCATGATAAGAATAGGTATACTTGGCGGAGCTGGCTATACGGCAGGAGAACTCATCCGTCTGCTCATCAACCATCCCGAGGCAAAGCTCGTCTTCGTCAACAGCGAGAGCAACGCCGGAAATCTCATCACCGATGTGCATGAGGGACTCTACGGCGACACCGACCTGCGCTTCACCAGCGAGATGCCCTTCGACGATGTCGACGTACTCTTCTTCTGCTTCGGCCACGGCAAGAGCGAGCGTTTCCTGGCAGAGCACGACGTGCCTGCAAAGGTGAAGATCATCGATCTGGCGCAGGACTTCCGCCTTGCGCCATCCGCCGGACAGCCCGCTGACGAGGTCGCTGCCACAAAGCCCACACCGGCTGTGCACGATTTTGTCTATGGTCTGCCCGAGATCAACCGCGAGCGTATCCGTGCGGCACGCCATGTAGCCAATCCCGGTTGCTTCGCCACGTGCATACAACTCGGACTGCTGCCTGCCGCAAAGATGGGGCTCATCACTTCCGCTGTCAGCGTCAACGCCATCACGGGAAGTACGGGAGCCGGCGTGAAGCCCGGTGCCACGACACATTTCTCGTGGCGCAACAACAACCTGAGCATCTACAAGGCTTTCACCCATCAGCATATCCCGGAGATACGGCAAAGCGTCACCCAAGTGCAGGGACATCTCGAAGCCGACATCGACTTCATCCCTTATCGTGGTGACTTCGCGCGCGGCATCTTTGCCACAGAGGTCATCCGCACTGATAAGGACGCAGAGACGATCGTTCAGGGATATAAGGATTTCTACGAGGGTGAGCCCTTTACTCACTATGTCGACAAGCCGCTCGACCTGAAGCAGGTGGTCAACACCAACAAGGCGCTCGTACACTGCGACATCATCGACGGCAAGCTTCTCGTCACCTCCTGCATCGACAACCTGCTCAAGGGAGCCGTCGGTCAGGCTGTGGAGAACATGAACCTGATGTTTGGACTCGACGAGGCCACAGGACTGAAACTCAAACCGTCGGCATTCTAACTAAATAAAAACAAAAGTATGAAACTATTCGACGTTTATCCGTTATACGATATCAACATTGTCAAGGGCAAAGGTGTCCATGTGTGGGACGACAAGGGACAGGAGTATCTCGACCTCTACGGCGGACACGCTGTCATCAGCATCGGCCACTGCCATCCCCACTATGTCGATATGCTCACCAAGCAACTCAATCAGCTTGGCTTCTACTCCAACAGTGTCATCAACATGCTCCAGCGCCAGCTCGCCGAGCGCCTGGGCAAGGTCTGTGGCTACGACGACTATCAGCTCTTCCTGATCAACAGTGGTGCTGAGGCCAACGAGAATGCGCTGAAGCTCGCCAGCTTCCACAATGGCCGTACACGTGTGCTCTCTGCCGAGAAAGCCTTCCATGGACGTACCTCTCTGGCCGTGGAGGTGACGGGTAATCCGAAGATAGTAGCACCCATCAACGACAATGGCCATGTGACCTTCCTGCCCTATAACGACCTGGAGGCATGGGAGCGCGAGCTTGCCAAGGGCGATGTGTGTGCCTGCATCCTGGAGTGCATCCAAGGAGTGGGAGGCTGCAATGTCGCTACCAAGGAGTTTGCCCAAGGGCTCGCCAAAGCCTGCAAGAAATATGGCGCTGTGCTCATCTGCGACGAGATACAGTGTGGCTATGGCCGGTCGGGCAAGTTCTTCGCCCATCAGTGGCTCGACATACGTCCCGACCTCATCACTGTCGCCAAGGGCATCGGCAATGGTTTCCCTATGGCCGCTGTGCTCATCTCGCCTGAGTTCCAGCCTGTCTATGGACAGCTGGGTACTACATTTGGCGGCAACCACCTGGCCTGTACGGCAGCATTGGCCGTGCTCGACGTCTTCGAGCAGGAACATCTCGTGGACAATGCCCATGAGGTGGGCGAATATTTCATCGACGAGCTGAAGCAACTGCAAAAGACCGAGCCGCATATCAAGGAAGTGCGTGGACGCGGACTGATGATTGGGCTCGTGCTCGACGTGCCGCAGAAAGAGGTCCGCAGCAAGCTCATCCATGAGCAACACGTCTTCACGGGAGCTGCCGGTACCGATGTGCTGCGCATCCTGCCGCCGTTGTGCCTGACCAAGGCCGATGCCGACGACTTCATCTATCGTCTCAAGCGCGTCTTCGCCAGCATGTAGGAAATCATTCAGATAGTACTATATATAATAAGGTATACCAATAATATTATGAAAATCGCAGTAATTGGAGCCGGTGAGATGGGCGGAGCCTTTGCCACCGGCTTGTTGAAGACCGACTTGTTCAAGCCCGAGGACATCACAGTGGCCAATCCTCATGAAGGCAAGCTCAAACCGTTTGCCGAGCAGGGCACCAGTGTGACCACCGACAACAAAGTGGCTGCCGCCGTGGCTGACATCGTCGTGCTCGCCGTGAAACCTAAGGTGGTGAAAGGCGTCATCGACGAGATCAAAGAGGAACTCGACTACAGCAAACAGACCATCGTGAACATGGCTGCAAGCATCAAGCTCGATCAGCTTGAGGCATGGCTTATCAGCGGTGGCGACGTGCCGGCTATCTGTCAGGCCATTCCCAACATTGGCATCGCTCACCGGCAGTCGATGACTTTCCTCTCGCCCAACGACAAGGCTGCCGCAAACCCGAAGCCGGTTCTCGACATCTTCAACGCCTTGGGCAAGACCATGGTCGTTGAAGAGGATCTCTTGGGGGCAGGCACGGCAATGGCCGGCTGCGGTATTGCTTATGTGCTGCGTTTCATCCGCGCGGCTTCAGAGGCAGGCGTGGAGCTGGGCTTCAAGGCCGACGATGCCAAGAATATCGTGCTACAGACCATCAAAGGCGCTGGCTCGCTGCTCGCCGACGGCAGTCATCCCGAGGCTGAGATCGACAAGGTGACCACACCCGGCGGTATGACTATCAAAGGACTGAACACGCTGGAGGCCAATGGATTCACCAATGCTGTGATTGAAGGCTTCAAAGGCAGTTTGAAATAAGACCAATGAAAAGAATAGTTGTGAAAGTGGGCAGCAACGTGCTCACACGCGATGACGGTAAACTCGACGTGACGAGGATGTCGGCCATCGTCGACCAGATCGTATGGCTGCGGCGCCACGACTACGAGGTCATCCTCGTGTCGTCGGGTGCCATGGCGTGCGGTCGCAATGAGATCGATGTGGAGCACCGGCTCGACAGCGTGGAGCAACGACAGCTCTTCTCTGCGCTCGGACAAGTGAAACTCGTGGGACTCTACTACGATCTCTTCCGGGAGTACGGCTGCCATGTGGGTCAGGTGCTCACGATGAAGGAGAGCTTCTCCACACGCGGGCAGTATCTCAACCAGCGGGCTTGTATGCAGGTGATGCTCGAAAACGGTGTCATTCCCATTGTCAACGAGAACGACACGGTGAGCGTCACCGAGTTGATGTTCACCGACAATGATGAACTCTCGGGACTTATCGCTTCCATGATGGACTGCGACACGCTCGTCATCCTCAGCAATGTCGACGGCATCTACAACGGCGACCCGAAGGAACCCGGTACGCGCGTTATCCCGATGGTCAACTACGACCGCGATTTAGGCGAGTACATCATCAACCAGAAGAGTGGCTTCGGCCGTGGTGGTATGGTCACCAAAGCACATATCGCCGGCAAGGTAGCCGACGAGGGCATCAAGGTGATCATCGCCAATGGCAAGACCGACAACATCCTTGTAGAACTGGCACAGCACCCGCAGCAGACTATGCACACGGAGTTCAGGCCCAATCCCAATCCTACGTCGACAGTGAAAAAGTGGATAGCCCACAGCGAGAGCTTTGCCAAAGGTGTCGTCTACGTCAACGCCAAGGCTGCCGAAGCGCTGCGCGGCAAGCAGGCCGTGAGTCTGTTACTCGTCGGTGTGACGAAGATTGAGGGTGACTTCGAGGAAGGCGATATCGTGAGCATCGTCGATGAACAGAAGAAACTCGTCGCCGTGGGACGCAGTGCCTACAATGCTGATGAGGCCCGCGCCAACATCGGCAAGCATGATGTCCGACCTATTGTGCACTACGACTATATGTATATGGAGTGAAGCCATATGTAGGTATAGACTGTAAACACCTATATATAATAAGGAGTAAAACACTATGTTAGAAGATATATTCCGCCGGGTCAAGCGGGCCAGTAAGTCTCTTGCCAACATGGACGATGCCTTGCGCAACCGTCTGCTGTGCCTCGTGGCCGATGCCATAGAGAAGGAAACAGAGACTTTGCTGGCTGCCAACCGTGAGGATCTGGCGCTTATGGACAAGAGCGATCCTATGTATGACCGGTTGCAGCTGACGCCCGCCCGGCTGAAGGAGATTGCCGACAACATGCGCCATGTGGCCACGTTGCCTTCGCCTTTAGGCAAAGTACTCAAGCACAAGACGCTGCCCAATGGTCTGGATCTCCGCCGCGTGAGTGTACCCTTTGGCGTCATCGGCGTGGTCTATGAGGCCCGACCCAACGTCACCTTCGACGTCTTTGCACTCTGTCTGAAGAGTGGCAATGCCAGCATTCTGAAGTGCGGCAAGGACGCTATCCGCTCATGCCAGGCCGGTGTGGATCTCATCCACCGTGTGCTGACGTCTGTGCATGTCAATCCCGACACCGTAGCTTTGTTGCCAGCCACCCACGAGGCGACGGCGGCATTGCTCCTGGCTGTCGGCTATGTCGACCTCTGCATCCCACGTGGTGGCAAGCGGCTCATCAGTTTTGTACGTGACACGGCGAAGGTTCCGGTCATCGAGACAGGGGCCGGTGTCGTGCACTGCTATTTCGACAAGCGTGGCAACATTGCCATGGGACAACGCATCATCGACAATGCCAAGACACGGCGCTGCTCGGTGTGCAATGCCCTTGACTGTCTGATCATCCATGCTTCACGGCTGAGCGATCTGCCGGAGCTGGTCAAGCCTTTAGCCGATAAGCAGGTGAAACTCCATGCCGATCCGCGTGCCTTCGCTGCACTGCAAGGACACTATCCTGCCGACCAGCTCGTTCCGGTTGCCAATGATGACGAGTGGAACACCGAGTGGCTGAGCATGCAGATGGGCATCAAGACCGTAGACTCCATTGACGAGGCACTTGAGCATATCGACACCTACGGCAGTGGGCACAGCGAAAGCATCGTCACCGACGACCAGGCAGCCGCTCTGCATTTCCAGCAAGCCGTTGATGCCGCCTGTGTCTATGTTAATGCGCCCACGAGTTTCACCGATGGTGCGCAGTTTGGCCTTGGTGCCGAGATCGGCATCAGCACACAGAAGTTGGGTGCCCGCGGCCCTATGGCATTAGAAGAGATGACCACCTACAAGTGGCTCATCAACGGCAATGGTCAGGTGCGTCCCTAAAGCTTGTCGCTTTCCCTTCCTTATATAATAGATCACGTAAGTCGTTCGGTTTGCAGCGGCTGTGCCGTTGCCCATAGATCACGTAAGTCGTTCGGTTTGCAGCGGCTGTGCCGCTGCCCATAATTCCTAATTTATGAAAACATTCTTCAACGTACAAGACCTCGGCCCCTTGCAGGCCGCTCTAAAAGAGGCCGAAGAGGTAAAAGCCAACCGCTTCGCCTATCAACAGTTGGGCAAGAACAAAACCTTGCTGATGATTTTCTTCAATAACTCATTGCGCACGCGTCTCTCCACACAGAAGGCTGCCATGAACCTCGGTATGAATGTCATTGTCCTCGACGTCAATGCCGGCGCATGGAAGCTCGAGACCGAGCGCGGTGTCATCATGGATGGCGACAAGAGCGAGCATCTCTTGGAGGCCATCCCGGTGATGGGCTGCTACTGCGACATCATCGCCGTGCGCTCCTTCGCCGGACTCAGTGACCGCGACTACGACTACGCAGAGACCATCGTCAGCCAGTTTGTGAAGTACTCCGGCCGCCCCGTAGTGGCCATGGAAACCGCCACCGTGCATCCGCTGCAGGCCTTTGCCGACCTGATCACCATCCACGAGAAGTGGACTGAGCTCAACGCCAGTCATGCCACTAAGCCCGCGCACAAGCGTCCGAAAGTCGTGCTCACATGGGCACCGCACTGCCGTGCCCTGCCCCAAGCTGTTCCCAACTCGTTTGCGCAGTGGATGAACGCGGCTGATGTGGACTTTGTTGTTACTCAGCCTGAAGGCTATGAGCTTGATCCCAAGTTTGTCGGTGACGCTCAAGTAGAGTACGATCAACACAAAGCTTTGGAGGACGCTGACTTTGTCTATGCCAAGAATTGGAGTTGCCCAGGCGTAAAGAACAAGGGCAACTACGGAAAGATCCTGTCCAAAGATGCCAGTTGGACCATCGACACCGAGCACATGAGCTGGACCAACGACGGTTACTTTATGCACTGTCTGCCTGTGCGTCGTGGCCTCATCGTCACCGACGACGTCATCGAGAGTCCTCATAGTCTCGTCATCCCAGAGGCTGCCAACCGTGAGATCTCCGCTGAGGTGGTGCTCAAACGTGTATTGGAAACACTATAATAATACTATTATATAAAGGAGAGTACGCATCACGGTACTCTCCTTTTTTATTTATTGGTGTCCGCTAAAACTTTTTGCTTCTCTGCTGCTATGCAAAAATAAATTAGGCTGAATTCCTCGCTTGGAATCCAGCCTTTTTTGTTATCTTTGTCTGTGCTAACAAAAACTAGA
>Ga0256404_1002963_pt1 | contig 35972 bp, 22 predicted proteins | sample RumenRJG_01DNA_FD_185990 | JGI IMG/M metagenome (GOLD analysis project Ga0256404, IMG submission 185990) | Bovine rumen microbial communities from Lethbridge, Alberta, Canada - RJG_01 | ecosystem: Host-associated > Mammals > Digestive system > Stomach > Rumen | place: Canada: Alberta | collected... | reverse complement strand
CGCGATCGGGATGGGTATATTTTCTATGAATGCCCGCGTGTCAGCTGAAAACTCATATATCTTCATACAAACTGCGGCTCCTTCTCGTGATCCGCTCAGCAAAGCCGGCGAGATAGCCTTCCGTTTTTGTCCCGGAAACTACAGCTTTCTTTTCGGTCGAATCCTTTTCTCTCATAAAAAAGCCGCTTCTGTTCATACATCTGCTGATCGGCAATCCGCAGTGCCTCTTCGATTCCGCTGCTGTCAGCGCACCAGTATGCACCGGAAGAAAACTGTTCGGGATTCCGGTCCCTTCGTTTTGCAGAAAGCACTTCGTAATCCGTATCAAATTCCTGCTGTGCTATATCCGGAACCATCACCACGAACTCATCCCCGCCGGCCCGGTATACATTCTCCTTCCCGAACCGGGATGCCAGCATCTCCGCAGCGCTCTGCAGCGCCTGATCGCCTTTCTCGTGTCCTCCCGTATCGTTGATATACTTCAGATTATTCACATCCGCATAGACAAGGCCGACCGGAACATGCCGCTTTGCGAGCTGTTTCATGCTCTCCATCATGGCATTGCGGTTGAACACACCGGTCAGCGTATCCGTTCTGCTGAGCCGGTTGAGGTCTTCCATCAGCCGGTGGTTGACGATCTTCGCGCCGATGAAGTATGAAATCGAATTCAGAACGGCCTGCGTATTGACGAGGTCATTCCGCTCATAGTTATCCGCGCCAAGATACCCGATCAGCTTTCCGCTGTCATAAAACGGCGCAGCCGCCAGCCGATGGATCCCCTGCCGTTTCAGGTTCTCATAGTCCACCGGATCGTCCTCCCTGAGCTCCTCGATATCCGCAATCAGGACACTCGCGCTCTTTTTCAGGTACTTTTCCCATCCGCCGAGATAGTCATCATAGTTCAGATTCTGCAATGTCCGAATCTCCGGCGTCACGCCTTCCGCACACCACTCAAAGGTATTGCTGGCGGTCTTTCCATCTGTTTCCAGAACATACAGCCGGTCCGGATGAATAAAGGCGCTGAGCTGTTCCAGCGCATGGTTCATGCTTATCCTGAAGTCTTCACCATTATTCAGAAGCTTGGAGATAAGGAGAATGATCTCGTCGGTATTCTTTTCACGCCGGCTTTTCATAACGGACTCATCCACATTGGTGAAGATGAAGGAGACGGTGTCCGGTGCGGACGCAGGACCTACCGTGAAATCAAGCCAGTGTTTCGCTTCCTCCGAATAGAAGCAGGCATGCACCGCCTTTCGCTCCTCGAGCGCCTGCTGACAATAAGGAAACCAGACATTGCTCAGAGGGTACAGTTCCAGAAACTCATGATCAATCAATTCTTCTCTCTGAAGCCCCGCTATATTGCAGTACGCGTCATTGACATATAGATACCGCGTATTCACCACCCGGCTGCGCGAGGAATCAAACAAAACCCGGAACACCGCATAGGGCGCCGGGATATCTTCTGACAGTCTGAGCCTGATACAATTATGCTGAATTTCACCTGATGCCATTTTTTTCAGATACAGAGTATCCTTCCATTCACCTTTCTTTCCGATACGGACTCCGGAAGATCCGATCCGGTTCCGTCTTTCAAAATGCATTCCGTTCGCGGGTGCTCTGCCGACACCGCAATCTGCAAAGGAATAACAATATCAGTATACCACGAATACATTTCGAGAAAAATAAAGTCAGAAAAATTAAGTAGATCCGGAACGGTCCGGAACGCACCGGCCGTCTCCAAGTTTTACTTGTAAAAGAGTGCGGCATGGCATAAAATACGCATAGGGTTTTCACAATGAAAAGGAGGACAAAGTCATGGCATATGTGATCTCTGATGAGTGCGTCAGCTGCGGAACCTGCGCGGAGAACTGCCCGGTCGGCGCGATCTCCGAGGGTGAATCTCATTACGAAATCAACCCGGATGAGTGCGTTGATTGCGGAACCTGCGCGGAAGGATGTCCGACAGGTGCCATCTCCCAGCAGTAAAAGCGGGACCGGAACTGTCTGAAAAGCACGGCCGCGAGTCTGAATACCAGACCCGCGGCCGTGCTTTTCTGTGCGCAAACGGGATTCTTCGGTCCGTCCGCCTTCGCTTCCTGTCTTTCGGAGAACGCTTTCTCCTGCTGTCGTCCGCCCCGGTCTCCGGCCGGCGGCCTCGCCGTCCCGGTTCGAAGACCGGGGCGCGAGGGCTCACGCCAGCGTCAGGCTGCTGAGGACCTTTCTTCCCGCGAAAGGATCGTCGATCACGACCCGACCTTCCTCGCAGTCGCCGAGCCCGCTGTACAGATTCACCTTTCCGTCAGGGCGGCGTGTGATGCCCGTGGTAAACGCGCAGTCTTCCAGATTCGGCATCTTCGCCGGTCCCGCCGGATAATCTCCTCTTCCGGCGATCACCTGAAGGTGGCTGGCTTCTCTCGTCCCGGGGTCAAAGGTAAACGACATATTCCTGTAGGAAAGCTGGTCTACTCCCTCCGTCCTGTGAACCGTATTGCTCAGATGGCCGATCACGCCCACTGTGCCGTCGTCGAGCAGATAGGCCTGATTGCAGCCGCCCCACTGTCCATTCTCAAAGATCCCGTGAATCAGCTCCGCGCCGTTCACCGCGTCCGAGTCAAGCTCATCAAGGCTCTCCATTTCCGCGAACCCGATCATGGACTCACTGCCGTACTGCTTCAGGATTTCCTGACTGCGCGGCCGCGTGAACAGGCCGATTTTTCCGTCAGCCAGATCGACCAGCCGGATGTCCTTCATGCCGGATGGACCGGATGTGAAATACCGGAGACAGAACGGATCCGTTCCGCGGTAGAAGTAGCTGACAATTTCCGCAATCTCACCCCGTGATTTCACCACATGGGTTCCGCCCAGCACCATCTCCCCGTCATGGATGAAGATGTAGGGATCCTCCAGCTGGTACTGCCGGCTTCTCTCCACCAGCTCGTATGTGTCCTGCTCCCGTCTCCGGAAGAGAAGCGAGTAGGAATCGGCCCACTGGTCCCTCGGTTCCACCCGTCCGAACAGATAGGTCTCCCCATGCCATGTAAACGGGACGCTGCAGTTGTAGACATCAAATCCGTCCACCCCAAGAAAGCGCAGCCGGGCGGATTCATAGACGGGACGGCCGGATACTGTGGTCTGCTGTACACTCATGATTTGATCTCCTTTTCTCCGGTGGATCCTCTGACAATCAGTTCCACCGGCAATGCGGTCTGTGTGACGGGAAGCTGCGGGCTGATCATCCGCGCGTGCAGTTTCCGGAATGCTTCCTTTCCCATACGGTTTCTCTGAACATGGAGCGTCGTCAGCTTCGGCAGGACGATGGTTCCGACGTCCGAATCGTCGAAGCCCACCAGCGCGATGTCCTCGGGGATCCGGTAGCCGAGCATCTTCAGCGCGTTGCTGAGGACGGCTGCATGCTCATCGTTCGCGCACTGATACGCCTCCGGGAGCTCTCCCTTCTTTTCACGGAGCATTCCGATAACCGCCTCTGTGTTGCGTTCCACGATCAGCTGGTCCATCTCTCCCAGAATCGAATACCTCTCCGACATCTCCGCGGCCGCGCCCACATCATCAAGGCTCAGGCTCAGTGCCTCCAGGTACCCCCAGAACCGTTCCCGGATACTGTGGGAGTGATGGTAGTCCCCGAAGAATCCGATCTTCCGGTACCCGCGGTCCAGCAGATAACTGACGGACGTGACGGTTCCCAGACGGTTTTCCGTGACGACGGAGTCGTACTGGCCGGAATAGGACTCCGAGTCCACCAGCACAAGCGGCACGCCGGACGACGCGATCCGCTCAAGTACATCCTCTTCGATCACGCCCACCACCATCACGCCGCCGAAAATCCGGTTCTTCAGATCCTCTTCCCACTCCGTCTCCTGCTCAAGAAAACGCACGACAGGGTAAACATTCGCCTCTGTGGAAGCGCTCTCGATTCCGGAAATCACCCGGTTGTAGAAGCGGCTCTGATAATTGCCTTTCGAGACGAACAGACCGATATGGTTGGATGCGTATGTCTCGTAATACTGTTTCTTCTTATCCAGATACCCCGTCTCCTTCGCCTTCTCGATCACGGCTCTGCGTGTCTCTTCGCTTACGCCCGGCCTGTTATTGAGAGCAAGGGAAACGGCATTGATCGAAAGATGAAGCTCGCTTGCGATCTCTTTCATGGAAAGACGGCTCATCTGACCCCCTCCTTCCGCTGCTGTCATACATGATCATTTCAGCATAAAGTTTATACCCTCTTTGAAGTTTTTTGAGAAGATCAGAAAGAGTGCGACGATCGGAACGATCAGCAGAACCGACGCGGCATACAGAACTCCCTGCTGCCGTGTCAGCATATTGATCTTCGTCGACAGCAGTACGTTCAGCGTCTGGTACCTTTCATCGGGGCTGATCACCATGTCCCACATCAGCTCGTTCCATCTTCCCATAAACACGGTCAGCGCCACAATCGTCGTGATGGACTTCGTGGACGGCAGGGCGATATAGCGGATCTCCTGAAGAATCCCCGCCCCGTCAATCCTCGCCGCTTCGAAGACCGTATCGGGGATCGTCCGGAAGTAATTGATGTACATGAACACCGCCCATGTAGACACGATCATCGGAAGCAGCATGCCCGTATAAGTGTTGGAAAAGTTCCGAAGAAGCATGTATCTGGGAACCAGCAGCATCACCACAGGGAAGAACATCTGAAACAGCAAAGTGTTGCGCACGAATCCGGCGCCAGAGAAACGCTTCAGCTTCGTCAGCGAATAGCCGGTCGCCAGCCCGACGATGACGGAAGCCGCCGTCGTGACGAGCCCGATCAGAAAGGAATTGCCGAGAGCCCGGATCCAGGAAAGCGGAGTCTTGGTTCCCGTGGCCTGAAAAAGCGAACGGTAGCTCTCAAGCGTCAGCCGGCTCGGAAACAGCCTGATATTGACCTCGCCTGCCGGCGCGAAGGACTGGACGATCAGATACAGAAGCGGAAAAACGGAGATGCACATCAGCAGAATGATGATCGCATAAATTAAAACCGTTCCGCCCCGGGCGCGTTTGCATTTCATCTTATCCCTCCTCAGCATCCGAACCGGTCAATGACCTTGCGCATAACGAGGTCGATCAGTTTCAGCAGCAGGAATATTTCCACCGCGTAGACGATCGCCATCGCCGTCCCGTATCCGGACTTGAATTTCGTAAAAGCCGTGTAGTAGATCTCCAGTGTCCAGGTCGTCGTCGCCCCGGACGGGCCGCCGCTGGTCAAAAGGTACGGCTCCGTGTAGATGCCAAGCGCAAGCCCCGCAGCCAGGGAGATCACCGACGACACGCTGTTCAGAATCATCGGAATCTGAATATGAAAGATGATCTGTCTCTTTCCGGCTCCGTCCAGACTGGCCGCCTCCAGCACGTCACTGCTGATACCGGAGAGCGCTGACAGGAAAAACAGTGCGTAATAGCCCGAGCATTTCCAGACAACGATCATCACCAGGATGACAAACGCCCAGTGTTTGTCCGTAAACCAGCTGATATGAATCCCGAACCATTTCCTGAGGAACTGATTCAGCACGGAGTTATAGGCGAACATGTATTTCACCAGCACGGACGTCGCCACACCGGACGTCAGATACGGGATGAACATCGCCACCGATGCGACGCCCCGGAAGCCGGACGGCAGTGTATTGACAAGAAACGCGATCAGAAGGCCGAAGACAAGGCACAGCAGCACAACCGGAATCAGGTAGCGGAACGAGTTGACGAATGCGGACTGAACCCGTCGGTCCTTGAGAAGGTCAGCAAAGTTCCGGACCCCGGCAAACGAGGGGCGGTCGCTCATCAGGTTCCAGTCCTGCGTCGAAAGCCACAGCGCCCATCCCAGAGGAATCAGAAACATAAACAACGTGTAAGCCAGATAAGGGAGATTAAGCAGCCAGCCCTGCGCATTCTCCTTCCTTCTTCTCCGGCGCGCGCCCACGGACATTTGATTCATACGCCAATCCTTTCATAAACAGAAAAGGGAGGAAAATCCTCCCCTTTCCGCCGTCTGATTGTCACCGTTCATTCCAGATTTGCGGCTGACTTCATCGCATCCAGCGCGTCGCTGACATACTGGGTCGCGTCCGGAGCCTGAAGCGGCTCAGCGCCGACCGCTTCCTGCGCGTACGGTGCGAATCCGCTCTCGCCAAGCGCGATGTAGGCATCGGAGGAACCGGTGATCGTCGGTCCGGCCACCGCATCCGGAATCGCATCAGCAAGGAATGCAAGCGCCGGTGTCTTTTTCAGAGCATCCGCGAATACGTCATTGGAGGAAATATCTCCGCGAACCGGAAGCATCGACGTCGCGGTCAGCCAGTCGGAATCGCTCTGCGCGCAGTTCTCCTTGCTGTATACCCACGACACGAAATCCACCGCTCCCGCATGCTGATCATCGGAGATATTGGAGTCCTTGTAGAAAACAATGCCCTTGGAATCCGAGTAGTACGCCGGCTGATCGCCTTCCTTGTTCACGATCGTCGGGCCGAATACATAGTCTGTTCCGTAGACCTTTCCCGCATCGGTATAGCTTCCGAGTTCCCACGGATACCCGAACCCGAACAGTTCCGGATTCTGCTCGCCGGTCCAGATATCGGTCACCTCATCGAGGCAGAGTGTGTTCCCCAGCTGGCCCCAGAACTCAAATGCCTGCTTCGCGATATCCGGATCGATGGTCAGCTTGTTTCCGTCATACAGCGCACCGCCTCCCAGTGCGTCATATACCATCAGGAAATCATAATTCCGGTTCCAGTAGTCCTCGGAAGTAAGGAAATACGGCTGAATGGTCGTGAATTCGCATCCGATGTCGGCAAGCTTGTCCTTGTTGTCGACAAACTTCTGAACCACGTCCCGGAACTCATCCATGGTAGAAGGAACCTCGCAGCCGAGCGCATCCAGTGCCTTCTTGTTCCAGTTCAGACAGATCGGATTGATGTAAATCGGGATGACATACTGTTTCCCGTTATATTCCCATGTGGATGTCACCTTATCGTCCAGCGCCTTGTTGCTGATGATCGTCTTATAGAAATCCTCGTCCTGAATGTCGTACACCGCGTCTGAATCCGCCAGCGTCGCCATGAAGGAATTGTTGATGTTCTCGGACGCTGCCGGCGCAGCATCCGTCGCCAGTGCGTTCTGGATCGCCGCTTCGGAGGAGGTTGTCTCCGGGATCATGGAGACCGTCACCTTGGCAGCCTTCCCGTTCACTTCCCGATTCTGCTCATTGTAGGCCTTCGCCTTTGCCGTCCAGTATTCGAACTGGTTCTCATTGGGAGCCGACCAGAACTCCACGTCGATCTCGTCTCCCTGCGCCACCGGGGCAACGGATGCGATCGAAAGCGAATCCGCCATCGCACTGACCGGTGTCAGCATCATAGCCGCGAGTGATACCGCCACCGCGGACTTCACCACCTGTTTTTTCATTTGATCCTCCTTCCGGATGCCTCCTTCCGCCTTTCTTAAAGGCATCCCTGTTCATCTGATATCTGTATTCTATGTGCACTTTAACTTGAATTTCAATTGTTATTAGCTTGAATCTATCAATTATTTAGTTGATTATTATTGTATGCGATCATTCGGCCGACACTTTTTTCGAATCGTATGGGATTCTTCATCTGACTCCCCTTAAAACCAAAAAAACACCGCCCTTTTCCTCCTGAATTTGAAGAAAAAGGCGGTGTCTGTCCGGACAGCCCGAAGGCCGTCACGGAAGACGCGATTCAGCTGCAGCGCTGCGGCGTTCCGGGATGCCGGCGGCTTACGCCTCCGTCCAGCCGGGCGCTGTCCCGAGCCCGAAGGCGTCGTGAACGGCGCGGACGGCCCGTTCGCCGTCCGCACGGTCAATGAGGACGGTCATCCGGATCTCCGATGTCGTGATCATATCGATATTGATCCCCTCGTTGTAAAGCGCCTCGAAGAGCTTCGCGGCGCAGCCGGCGTTGCCGATGAGGCCGGCCCCGACCGCCGTCAGCTTCGCCTTGCTGCGGTTCAGATCAAGGCGCTGAAACTTCAGCCGCTTCTGGTTATCTTCCAGCAGCTGCATTGTCCGGTCCGCGTCCGGATCCGCCACGGTGAAGCAGATGTCCTCCAGGCCGTCATGGCCGAAGGACTGAAGGATCAGGTCGATATTGATGCCGGCTTTCGCGAGAAGGCTGAACAGCCGGAAGGCCACGCCCGGTTCATCCCGAAGGCCGATCACGGAGATCCGGTCCGCCGATTCGTCCAGTGTCACGCTGCTGATAATCATCTGTTCCACGTCTCTTTCCTCCCTGACCGTTGTGCCGGCTTCGCCCGTCCCGAGCGAGCGGAGCACCAGCGTGATCCCGTAGCGCTTCGCGAGCTCCACGGAGCGGCTCGTCACCGCCGGATGGCCGGACAGATTGAGTTCCATCAGCTCGTCGTAGGTGAGCTCCTTCACCAGTCTGGCCCCCGGGCAGACCGCCGGATCGGCAGTATAGACGCCGCCTTTTTCCGTGTAGATCTCACAGGTATCCGCTTTCAGCGCGTAGGAGAGTGCCACAGCGGTGGCGTCCGCGCCGCCCGGTCCCAGTGTCGCCACGTCTCCGTAGCGGTTGATTCCCTGGCCTCCGGTCACGATGACAACCCGGCGGTCCTCCAGCTCGTGAAGGATTCTCGTCGTGTCGATGCTCCGGATCCGTGAGCTCCCGTAGCCGCCGATCGTCACGGTCTCCGTTTGAAACGCATTGAGCGAAACCGCCCGTATCCCGATGGCGTCCAGCGCGATGGCCATCAGGGAGGCGGTTCTCTGCTGGTCTGTCGCGAGCAGCATATCCCGCTCGCGTTTCGGCGGCTTCGGATTCAGCGCCGCGGCCTCCCTTTCCAGTGCTTCCGCCGCATCGGAAGGGGATGAGAGGATCACCACCACATCGTCGCCCGTGCGGTAATCCTCCGCGCACTGCGCCGCAGCCGCCATCATCTGCTCCGGCGTTCCGACGGCGGAGCCGTCATATTTCTTCACTCTGATCATAGATGTCCGTCCTCAAAAAAAAGAGCCGGCGCGTCCGCCCGGACGCGCCTTTTCTTCACGGCTTGATCCCGCCGTTTTCACTCCTGCTCTTCCTTCTTGCCGCGCCGGAACCACTTGATCACGCGCTGATCGGACGCCGCGAGATCCCGGAACTCCTTCTCGGCCAGTTTTCTCGTGACGAAGCTGAACTCGCCTCTGTATTTCTCAAGATGACGGGTATGCTTGATCGCGCCGAAGGTGTTGACCGCCTCTGCCTCCGTCCCTCTGTAGCGGACGAAGAACGGACGCTCCACCTCGTCAACCGGCATCAGCGTGCAGGGTTCTGCGCTGTAGTCGGCGGCAATCACCCGGCCCGTATGGCGCACGCAGTCGATCACATCGCCCACCACCGCGCTGGCGGTCGGCAGGGAGCCCGCGCCGGAGCCGTAATACATCGTGGTGCCGACTGCATTTCCCTTCACCATCACGGCGTTCATCACGCCGTCGCAGGTCGTCAGCGGGTTTTCCTGTCCGATGACCATCGGCGCGACCAGTGCCCAGATGCCGTGCTTCTCGCGGCGGGATGTCGCCAGCAGTTTAATCCGGCAGTTCATCGTCTTGGCGTAGTCGATATCGGCCTCGTCCACCTTCGTGATGCCCTCGGTCAGGATATCCTTGTAGGAGATATGGCACCCGTAGGCCAGAGAGGACAGGATCGCGATTTTCCGGCAGGCGTCATATCCCTCGATGTCCGCCTCCGGATGCAGCTCGGCATAGCCCTTCTGCTGCGCCTCCCGGAGCGCGGTGTCGAAATCCTTGCCGTCATTCGTCATGTTGGTCAGGATATAGTTCGTGGTGCCGTTGAGGATGCCGGTGACCTCCTCGATCTCCTCACCGGTCAGTGACTCGTTCAGCGTCCGGATGATCGGGATGCCGCCGCCGCAGCTCGCCTCGAAGAGGTAGTTGGCGTCGTGCTCGCGCGCAATCCGGCGAAGCTCGACGCCATGCTCGGCGACCAGCTCCTTGTTGGACGTGCAGACGCTCTTCCCCGCCATCAGCAGCTGCTTCGTGAACTCATAGGAAGGTCTTAGACCGCCCATCGTCTCGACGACGACCGTGATCTCCGGATCGTTCAGAATGTCGTTGAAATCATGCGTCAGGATCTTCCCGATCGGCGTGCCCGGGAACTCTCTTAAGTCCAGCGCCCGCTTCACCTCCACCGGCTCGCCGACACGCCGCGCGATCGCATCCGCGTTCATCATCAGAACGCGGACAACGCCGGACCCGACGGTACCGCAGCCCATCACTGCTGTCTTTGCCATGTCGAACGTCTCCTTTCCCGGATCATCTGTTCTCCGGTTTGTCAGTCTGATCGGTATTGCCGAGGGCCGTCCATCTCAGGTACGCGTTGATGAACGGATCGATGTCCCCGTCCAGCACCTTCTGCGCGTTGGTCTGCTCCTCACCTGTCCGCAGATCCTTGATCAGCTGATACGGCTGCAGGAAATACGAACGGATCTGGTTTCCCCACGCGATCTCCGTCACCTTGCCGCGGATGTCGTCGAGCTTTTCGGCGTTCTGCTGTTTCTTCAGCATGAACAGCTTGATCTTCAGCTCCTGGAACGCCTTGTCCTTGTTCTGGAACTGGGACCGCTCGTTCTGGCACGTCACGACGATTCCGGTCGGGAAATGCGTGATCCGGATCGCGGAGGACGTCTTGTTGATATGCTGGCCGCCCGCTCCGGAGGAACGGTAGGTATCGATCCGGATATCCTTCGGATCGATCTCGATGTCGAGATCCTCCTCGATATCCGGCATCACCTCGCAGGCTGCGAAGGACGTCTGCCGCTTTCCGTTGGCGTTGAACGGCGAGATGCGCACCAGCCGGTGCACGCCGTGCTCGGATTTGAGCAGGCCGTAGGCGTTTTCTCCGTTCACCTGGAAGGTGACGGACTTCAGCCCGGCCTCATCGCCCTCGAGCTGGTCGAGAACTTCCACCTGGAAGCCGTGCGCTTCCGCCCAGCGCGTGTACATCCGGTACAGCATGCCGGTCCAGTCCATGGCCTCGGTGCCGCCGGTTCCGGCATGAAGCGTGACGATGGCGTTGCATCCGTCATATTCGCCGGACAGCAGCGTCTTCATGCGCAGCGCGTCGAATTTCTGTTTGAAGTCGTCGAACATCTCCTGAACCTCCGGCACCAGCGACGGGTCCGGCTCCTCGTCGGCCATCGCGATCATATCCCGGATGTCATTTCGGTTCTCGACCAGATTGTTGTATCCGTTCACATCTTCCTTCAGGGAGGCGAGCTGCTTCATCTTTCTCTGCGCCTCTTCCGGATTGTCCCAGATGTGCGGATCTTCCATCTCTCTGTTTAATTCCTGAATGCGTTTCTCTTTGACAGCGAGGTCAAAGTGAATCCCTCATTTCAACTAATGGCTTGTCGTAGGTATTCAGCTCGAGTCTGATCGGATCTAACTCTACCAATAGTCTCACCCTCTTTCTTCCGAGGCGGCTTTCCGCCTCTCAAACAAAACAATTTGCGGCCGTTCCGTCTCCTCCGCGTAACTCAGGCCGGGACGGACGTGCCGAGGCTGCTCAGCTCTTAACTATACAGGAAACTGAATCGCTGCGCAAGGCTGAATCGGATCCGGGCGGCATCAGCGCGACAGCAGCGAATCGGTCAGTCTCGCGAACTCCTCAAGCGACAGCTTCTCGCCCCGGACGTCCGGAGAGAGTCCTGCCGCCATGAGCGCTCTGGCTGCGTCCTCCTTCGTGAAAACGTATCCTTTTCCGTCCGTTTTCTTAAGGAAAGGCCCGAAGCCCGCGATGCCGTTGGTCAGCTTCTTTCTCCTCTGGTTAAAGGAGGCGCGGATCACTTCGAAGAGAAGCGTCTCATTCGTCACGCTGGCCGGCGGCTTCGGATAGCGCTTCAGATGCACGACCGCGCTGTCCACGCCCGGCTGCGGCATAAAGGATGAGGGATGCACGATCCGGACCACCTCAGGGCGTGCGAAATACTGAACCGACAGCGAGAGCGCGCCGTATTCCTTCGACCCCGGCTGCGCCTGCATCCGGTCGGCCACCTCTTTCTGGACCATGCACGTGACGCTCTCGATGGGCGCACCGCTCTCGAACAGCTTCATGATGATCGGAGTCGTGATGTAGTAGGGAAGGTTCGCCACCACCTTGACCGGGCGCCCTTCATACCGGTCACGGACAAGCGCCTCCAGATCCATCTTTAAAATATCGCCGTTCACGACCTCGACGTTGTTCCAGCCCATCAGCGTATCCTCAAGAACAGGGAGCAGCGTCCGGTCGATCTCCACCGCCACCACTTTCCCGGCCGAAAACGCGAGATACTGGGTCAGTGTGCCGATCCCGGGCCCGATCTCGAGAACACCGTCCGACTCCGTAAGGCCGGCCGCCCGAACCGTCTCCTCCAGCACATCCGCATCAACCAGAAAGTTCTGGCCGTACTTTTTCCGTGCCGTGATGCCATGGCTGCGCAGCACGGCGGCGGTGTGTACGGGGCTGCCCAGATAAGGCTGTTTCTTCATGCCGTCTGTCCTTCCTTCTCCGGTCCGCCGGAGATACGATTGTATGAGGATGGCCCGCTCGTGAAATCTGAGATTTCAGAAGCGGGCCATCCGTCCGGAGCATCGCTCCGTCAGAAATTGAAATCCTTCTCATGGAGAACGATCAGGCCGTCCTCCTTATCCGCTCCCTTTCCGAAGCGGAATTTTCTTCCGGACCGGTCGATCGCCCGATCCAGCATGTCGCGCACCCGGCCCACCGTGACCGGCTCGGCGTCCTTCTGGTTATCGCCGATCATCGTGTACAGCGCAAGCGTCGCCATCTCGTCCAGCTTGTATCCGTTCTCCTTCGCGTACACCTTGCCGAAGCCGACCAGTTCGTCGTTGGTGAAGACGGGAACCGTGATGCGGCTGGTGAATTTCGCGGCGAAATCAGGATGATTGCTGAACAGCCGCCGGAGATCCTGCTTCTCGTCCTCGAGGATCACCACCAGATCGTCGGTCCGGAACTCCATCGCCTTGCCAAGCCGCTCGACCGCCTCGTCGCTCAGCGCGCCGGCCGCCTCGATCAGAAGGAATCCGCCCGCAAGCTTCTTCACAACCGCCGCCGGATCCTTTTTGTTAAATGCATCCGACACGATCTTTCCGACCTTGGCCGCCTCGATATGAAGATCAAGGCAGATCGAGAGGATCAGCGCGTCCGCGAGACGCGTCTTCCCGGAGCCCGGCCGTCCCATGATCGCGATGTTGCCGCTACGGGAGGTCTTGTCTCCGCTGTGATTGTGCACATCCGCGAGCGCGGATGTCGCCTGGTAGTCGATACCCGGAATCTTCGCGAAATAGGAAAACGCCTTCGCCTCCGCCGCGGTGAATTTCCGTCCCTCGACCGGCACCTTCTCAAGCTCGTCCGGATCGTCGGAAATCTCGTAACGGGCCGCCGCCGGATCCTTTACCGGCGCGAGGTTCATCAGCTGCTCCCGGCTCGTCTCCTCAGGCGGCACGGCATCCTCCGCAGACGCCGTCTCCCCGTATTCCTTCAGAAGCTCCTCGTCCGCCTCGGCTCCGCCTTCCTCGTCCTGCTCCGCGAACACCGCCGCCGTAGAGAATACGGAATCTTCTCCGTCGAAAATCGAATCCAGTTCCTCAGAGAGACTTGCCGCAGCGGTCCGGCCGCTTTCCTGCGGCTCTCTCACCGGTGTTTCCGCTCCGTCTTCCCCGATCGTCCCGTTTTCCTCCGGCTGCGCCGGTTCCGGTCCGGCTTCGCCGTTCTCTTTCTCACCGGACCCGGCCGCTTCCGCAGTCTCCCCGTCCTTCTCCGTATCGTCTCCGTCTCCGGACGTACGGACGCTTTCCGCCTTCCCGTCTGCCGTCCGGCCGATGCCGGCCAGCGCGTTCGCGACGGTCTCGCCTGCGGCCTCCTCCGGGCTCCGGATCGGCTTCTCCTCCGCTTCGCCGGCTTCCTGCCTGCGGCGCTCGCGCCTCTCGGCGAGAATCTTTTCGATCTCCTCCTGGAAATGGAATTCTCTTGTCAGCCCCAGCGACTCATCCGTCTCACGGCTGAGTACTGTGCCGGTTTCGTCCTTCTCCGACTGCCCGCCCTTCTCCGTCTCACCCGGCGCTGTCTCCGCTTCCGCGGCCGTTTCTCCGGATTCCGGCTCCGCGCCTGTCCCGGGCGCATCTGACCCGGAGTCTGCTTCTTTCCGGTCATCATCGCGCTCAGCCGGTTCCGCTTTCGGACGCTCTTCCGAGTCTTCACCGTGCTCAGCCGTTTCCGGTCTTTCTCCCCGGTCGTCCTCATGCTCAGCCGCTTCCGTTTCCGGACTCTCTTCCGTGCCTTCGCTGTGCTCAGCCGCTTCCGCCGCAGCGCTTTCCGTCCGGGTGTCACCGATCACAGCCGCCGGACCGGCTGCCACGACCGGTTCCTCCGGCATCTCTTCCTGATCGAGCCGTTCGAGCAGATCCTCCTCGTCCTCCTCGGACGCGTGCCGTGCGGCGGACGCCGCGGCCGCTTCCGCCGCGTCCGTCACCGCCGGTTCAGCGGCTGCCTCGGCGACCTGCTTTACGGCTTCCGCTTCCTTCTCGGCCTCAGCCGCCGCCTGCCGTTCGCGCGACTCCTCATCCGGGTCCTTGATACCAGCCGCCCTCGCGGCCTCGCGTACCTGCTCCGTAAAGCTCTTCGCCGTGGACGCCGGCTCCGCAGGCGCCGTCTCCTCCGTTTTGTCCTCTTCGGCTTCCGGCGTGCCGGCAGCCGTTTCCGGTCCGTCGTCCGGAGTATGCACCACGGTATCCGTCAGCTCGTAATGTCCGGAAGCGACCTCACTGGCGAATTCGCCCGCCGTCTCCGCGAACAGCTTCTCGAGATCGAGGGTATCCGGCTTTTCTTCGTCCAGCGCGCGGTCGATCGCGTCGTCCTGCGCCTCTTCCCGTGACTTCGGCGTCTCCTTTTTTCCGAACACGCGCGTCAGTCTCTTCGCGACCGAAGACGCGTTCTCTTCGGCCTCCTGCTCCAGCTTTCTGACCTCTCCTCCGTCAGACTTCACCGCGGCAGCCAGCGCCTCCGCGTCCACGGCAGGCTCCGCCTCCTTCGCGTCAGCCTCAGACGGCTCCGCCGGCTCCGGCTGCGCGGCCGTATCGATCGGAAGCGGGGCGTGCGTCGTTCCCGGCTCCGCCGCGATCTTCATGTCCGCGTCCTCGTCCTCCGCGTCGTCCACCGGTCTGATGCCGGAAAATACGGCCCGGATGCTGCCTAGCAGACGGTGCTGCAGCTTCTCGCTTCCGCTCTTTTCCTTCTTCTTCGTCTCCTCACCGCTGTGAGCCGCCTTCAGCTCCATCACGTTCCGGTCTCCGATGGCGGAACCGGCCGCCTCATCCATCTTCGTGATGGCTTCCTCCGCCGAGACCTTCGGCTTCTCCTCTTCCTCATCCTCGGCGGCATCCACCGCCTTCTCCACGGTCTCCATGCCGTTCAGCACGACCGGTTCCTCCGCGGGCTGCTGCTCCTCCGTCACGAGCGCGGCCTTCTCCTCAGCCTGACGCCGGACCGCCGCGTCGTACTTGATCTGCTGGGACGGGGTCAGGGAATCGAGCTGCATTTTCAGCTCCATCGCCTTTGTGACGTACTTTCCCTCGGAAAACCAGAGAATCATGTCATCGCATTCCTCGATGCATTTCTCCTTCTGGCCGTTCCTCAGATAAAGCTTCGCGAGCTCATAAGCCCAGCGCTCGGTGTATTCGTGGTTCTTGTATTCCCGAAGGACCTGAATCTGGTCGTCGAGCGGGGCCTTTTCCGCGCGAAGCAGCTTGTATTTCAGAATATAGCGGGACGTGTCGTTGGGCGAGTTCTGCTCGAACTCATTGAGGAACTTTTTCGCCTCGTCGAAGTCTCCCGTCCGGATATCCAGCTCGCAGATCCGGTAGAGCACCGTCTTGCTGGAGGCGGAGCGCCGGTAAGCGTACTTCATGACGCGGAGGCTCTCCTCGTACCTGTGATTCGCCTCGTAGATCTCGCCGATCATCGACAGTGTCCGGACGCTCTTCACATGCCTCCAGTCAATCTCATCAGCCACGTCGGATGCGCCGCGGAAATCGCCGGCCTCCGCCAGCGAATTGATCTGCTCCAGCTTGCTGATATATTCTGCTTTATCCACTTCGTTTACCCCTTTTCCACCTTACCATCGGAAACGGTAGAATTTTCCATAATCATGAAAATTATACAACCATGCCCCTGCTGTGTCACGCCCTATTCGCGCTGCACAGCAAAAATCCCCGATGACCGCGTATGCTTTCGCTACGCGATATCGGGGATTCTCTGTGAGCGGTCCAAACGGCCGCGGCGTCTCGCTTTTACGCGCCGGGCATCCGGCGTCAGTTGCCCGAGGATTTGTCCGTCAGGAAGGGCCGGACGGACTACGCGAGCGAATGGACTCAGGACGGTCGTGACCGGAGCCGGTGCCTGCACCGAAACAGGGCCTCCCGGCGGAATCATTCGTTCCCGCCCGGAGGCCCCGCCTTCCGTCAGGAGGCATCCCGGCCCCGAAGAGCATTCGGATGCCTGTCCCGGTCAGCGCACCGGATCCAGATGCCAGATATCGTCGACATACTCCCGGATCGTGCGGTCCGAGGAGAACTTGCCGGCCGAGAAGGTATTCATCATCGCCATCTTCGCCCAGCGCGTACGGTCGCGGTACGCCTCCTCCACTTTCCGCTGCGCCTCTGCATAGGCCCGGAAGTCGGCCAGAATGAAATACTTGTCCGGAGCGCCGTAGCGGTTCGTCAGAAGCGAATTGTAGATCGGCCGGAACAGCTCCGTATCCGGGTCGAAGGTTCCGTTGATCATCTGGACCATCACCTTCCGGATCTCTCCGTCGGTGTTGAAGATATAGTTCGGATCATACCCGCCGTTGTGCTCGTAGTTGATCACCTGATCCGAGGAAAGGCCGAAGATGAACGCGTTCTCCCCGCCCACTTCCTGCACAATCTCGACGTTGGCGCCGTCCATGGTGCCCAGCGTCGGCGCGCCGTTCAGCATGAACTTCATGTTGCCGGTGCCGGACGCTTCCTTCGAGGCGGTCGAGATCTGCTCGGATACATCCGCCGCGGCGAAAATGATCTCTCCGTTGCTGACCTTGTAGTCCTCGATGAAGACCACCTTCAGCTTGCCCTTCAGATCCGGGTCGTTGTTGACGCTGGCCGCCACCGAGTTGATCAGCTTGATGATCAGCTTCGCGATCTCGTAGCCGGCCGACGCCTTGGCGCCGAAAATGAAGGTTCTCGGATAGAAGTCCATCTCCGGGTGTTCCTTCAGCTGATTCCGGAGGTACATCACATGCATGATGTTGAGCAGCTGGCGCTTGTACTCATGCAGCCGCTTGACCTGCACATCGAAGATGGAATTGGGGTCGATCTCCACGCCGTTGTGCTCAAGCACATACGCCGCGAGGCGCTGCTTGTTCCTGTACTTGATGTTCATGAACTCCTGCTGCGCCTTCGGATCGTCCACATAGAGCTTCAGCCGGGACAGCTGGGAGAGATCGGTGATCCAGCCGTCGCCGATCTTGTCGGTGATCCATTTCGCCAGCTCCGGATTGCCGTGGAGCAGGAAGCGCCGCTGGGTGATGCCGTTCGTCTTGTTGTTAAACTTCTCCGGCATCATCTCGTAGAAATCCTTCAGCACGTCCTTCTTCAGGATCTCCGTGTGAAGCGCGGCCACGCCGTTTACGCTGTGGCTTCCGACAATCGCCAGATAGGCCATCCGCACCTGACCGTCGTAGATGATCGCCATATTGCGGATCTTGTCGGGGTTGTTCGGATACCGCTCCTGAATCTCGCAGAGGAAGCGGCGGTTGATCTCTTCCGTGATCTGATAGATCCGGGGAAGCAGTCGCGAGAAAAGGTCGATGGGCCATTTCTCCAGCGCTTCCGCCATAATCGTGTGGTTCGTATAGGCGCAGGTCCGCGTCGTAAGATTCCACGCCTGATCCCAGCCGTAGCCGTACTCATCCATCAGCAGGCGCATCAGTTCCGGAATCGCCACGGTCGGATGCGTGTCATTGAGCTGGAAAGCCACTTTGTCCGGAAGGTTGTCCAGCGTGCCGTACATGCCGAGATGCTTCTCCAGCGCCTCCTGCACGGAAGCGGAGATAAAGAAGTACTGCTGCTTCAGCCGGAGCTCCTTGCCGGCCATATGGTTGTCATTCGGGTAGAGCACCTCTGTGATGGTGCGGGCGAGATTGTCCTGCTCCACCGCCTTCTCGTACTCGCCCCGGTCAAAGGAAGCCAGCTCGAAGCGGTTGATCGCTTCCGCGTCCCAGATCCGAAGCGCGTCGACGACGCCGTTCTTGTAGCCGACGATCGGAATATCGTACGGGACGGCACGGACCGAGGAATAATTCTCGTAGATGAACCGGTTGCGGCCGGTCGCGGGATCATACTCGATGCGGGTGTTGCCGCCGAAGCGGACCTCCTTCGCATGCTCCGGGCGCTTCAGCTCGAACGGGTAGCCGTTCTTCAGCCAGTTGTCCGGCACTTCCTTCTGATAGCCGTTCTCGATCTTCTGTCTGAACATCCCGTAGTGGTAGCGGATGCCGCAGCCGTATGCGTGGTAGCCGCCGGTGGCCAGCGAATCCATGAAGCAGGCAGCCAGCCGGCCGAGTCCACCGTTGCCCAGCGCCGGGTCCGGCTCCTGATCCTCGATCGCGTTGATATCGAGGCCCAGCTCGTCCAGCGCTTCCTTCACATCCTCGTATTCCCCGAGGTTGAGCAGATTGTTGCCCAGTGCCCGGCCGATCAGGAATTCCATCGAAAGGTAGTAGACGATCTTGTTCTTCTGCTCCCCGAACCGCTTGCAGGAATCCATCCACTGGTTGATGATCGTATCCTCGATGACGTCCGCCACTGCCTGAAAGATCTGCTCCTGACTCGCGTACTGCAGATCCGTACGGTAAAGCTTCCTGACGTTGGTCTTCACGTCCTCGATAAACCGCTCCTTGTCGAATCCCTTCAGCTTCTTCGTCGTGCTCAAATGCTGTGCCTCCTTTATTTTGTATCCCCGGATTTCCGGAAAACGGCAGCCCCGCCGAAGCGGCGGAGCCGTCGGTCCGCTCACTGTTTTACGACGCCCAGCGTCACAGGCTCGCCGTTGATTGTCCAGTCCTTCACATAGCCTTCCGGCTCGCCGAATCCGATCCCGTCGGCCAGCACATCGCGGCAGATCTGCCCGCGGTTGCGCTCCATGACCTTCTGCAGCTTCTCGTTTCCGGCCGCGCTGACGCGGATTCGGTCCATCACCTCGAAGCCTGCTTCCTTGCGCATCGTCTGGATCTTGGAGATCAGCTCGCGCACGAAGCCCTCCTCGATCAGCTCCGGCGTCAGGTGCTTGTCCAGCACCACCGTCAGATTTCCGGAGGTCATCGCCTCGAAGCCTTCCTTTTTCTGCGTCTCGATCAGCAGATTGTCTTTGGAAACCTCCGTCTCCGCGCCATCGATCACGAGCGTCACGGTATCCTTCGTCCGCAGCTCCCGTTCCGCCTCCGCGGGATCCAGCTTCCGGATCGCGCCGATCACGGCGCCCTTCTGCTCCTTCGGGAAATTCCGCCCGATCGCGGCAAAATCCGGTTTGATGGAAATGCCCGCGAATTCGCTCACGTCATCCCGGAACTCAAGGCTCTTCACATTCAGCTCGTCCAGAATGATCGCCTGATCGTACGGGGCCACCTCATAGGGCGCCTTGATGTACATCCGGCCGATCGGCTGACGGTTCTTGATGCCGCTGCTGTTCCGGACCGCGCGTCCGAGGACCACGATATCGAGAACGTGCTTCATCCGCTCCTCGAGATCACGGTCGATCCGGCTCTGATCCGCCACAGGATAATCGCAGAGATGGATGCTCTCCTTCGCGTCCTTCTCGACGGTACGAACCAGGTTCTGGTAGATCTCTTCCGTCATGAACGGAATCATCGGCGCGGCGAGGAGGATCGTCGTCTTCAGGCAGGTGTAGAGCGTCTCATAGGCGTTGATCTTGTCCTGCTCCATGCCGTGAGCCCAGAAGCGGCTGCGGCTGCGGCGGACATACCAGTTGGAAAGATCATCCACAAAATCCTGCAGCGCCTTGCCGGCTTCGGTCGGCCGGTAGGCCGCCATGTATTTGTCAACGGTCCCGATCGTCGAGTTGAGCCTGGAGAGGATCCAGCGGTCCATCACGCTCAGCGTCGCGTCGTCCGCCTTGTACTTCGTCGCGTCGAACTGATCAATGTTCGCGTACAGCACGTAGAACGCATAGGTGTTCCACAGCGTGCCGAGGAACTTTCTCTGTCCCTCCTGCACGGCCTTGCCGTAGAACCGGCTCGGAAGCCAGGGGGCCGAGCTGGTGAGGAAATACCATCGGATCGCGTCCGCTCCATATTTGCCGAGCGCGTCCATCGGGTCGACGGCATTTCCCTTCGACTTCGACATCTTCTGTCCGTTCTCGTCCTGAACAAGGCCCATGATGATGCAGTTCTTGAACGCCGGCTCATTAAAGAGCAGCGTCGAAATCGCATGCAGCGAGTAGAACCATCCGCGGGTCTGGTCCACCGCCTCGGAGATGAAGCTCGCCGGGAACTGCTTTTTGAACAGCTCCTGATTCTCAAACGGATAGTGAAGCTGGGCGAAGGGCATTGAGCCGGAATCAAACCAGCAATCGATCACCTCAGGCACCCGGTGCATCTTGCCGCCGCAGTGCGGGCAGGTGATCGTGACCTGATCGACATAGGGCTTGTGAAGCTCGATCCCGTCCGGGCAGTTGTCCGCCTTCTCCTTCAGTTCACTGATAGAGCCGATGGGCATCTTCTCTCCGCAGTCATCGCAGACCCAGATATTGAGCGGCGTGCCCCAGTAGCGGTTTCTTGAAAGCGCCCAGTCCTGGACGTTCTCAAGCCAGTCCCCGAACCGTCCCTTTCCGATGGAAGCCGGAATCCAGTTGATCAGGCTGTTGTTGCGGATCAGGTCATCCTTCACTTCCGTCATCCGGATAAACCAGGACTCTCGTGCATAGTAGAGGAGCGGCGTGTCGCAGCGCCAGCAGTACGGGTAGTCATGCTCGAATTTCGGCGCGGAGAACAGCTTGCCGGATTTCTCCAGATCCTTCAGTACCTCCGGATCGGCGCTCACGGCGCCGGCCCTGATCTCCTTCTCGGAGGGCTTCGCGCGCATACCCGCGAACGGTGTCTCCTCCGTCATCTCGCCCTTCTCGTTGACGAACTTCACCAGCGGCAGATCGTACTTTTTACCGATCCGGTTATCATCCTCGCCGAAGGCCGGCGCGATATGGACGATGCCGGTGCCGTCCGTCATCGTGACATAGGAATCGACCATCACATAGAAACCCTTGCGGTGCTGTGCGTCCGCCTTCTTCTTCGCGCACTCATAGAGCGGCTCGTACTCCACGTACTCAAGCTCCGTTCCCTTCCATGAAGCGAGGATCTCGGGCTTCTTCTCCCCGTCGAGATTTCCGAGCACCGTATCGGTCAGCGCCCGCGCCATAATATAGGTATAGCCGTCGGCCGCCTTCACCTTGACGTACTCATCGTCCGGATTGACGCAGAGCGCCACGTTGGAGGGAAGCGTCCAGGGCGTCGTTGTCCAGGCGAGGAAGTAGACCTCCCCGTCCTTCGTCAGATCGTTCGGCACGTCCTGCTTCGTGGCGCGGTCGTAGGTATAACCGGTCAGGCGGAAGCGGACGATGGCGGAACGTTCCTTCACCGTCTTATAGCCCTGCGCCACCTCGTGGCTGGAAAGCGGCGTACCGCAGCGCGGACAGTATGGAACGATTTTGTATCCCTCGTACAGAAGGCCCTTGTTGTAGATTTCCTTCAGCGCCCACCACTCGGACTCGATATAGTCATTATGATACGTGACATACGGATGATCCATATCCGCCCAGAATCCGACCGTGTCGGAGAAGGTGCGCCACATGCCTTCATATTTCCAGACGGATTCCTTGCATTTCTTAATGAAGGGTTCCACCCCGTACTGCTCGATCTGCTCCTTGCCGTCCAGGCCAAGCTGCTTCTCCACCTCGATCTCGACCGGAAGGCCGTGGGTATCCCATCCGGCCTTCCGCGGGACCTGCTCGCCCTTCATCGCATGATAGCGCGGAATCGTATCCTTGATAACACGGGTCAGAACATGCCCGATATGCGGCTTGCCGTTGGCGGTCGGCGGGCCGTCATAGAACATATAGGTGGGGCATCCTTCCCGCTCCTCGATACTTTTGTTGAAGATGTCGTGGTCTTTCCAGAACCGGACCGTCTCCTTCTCCCGATCGACGAAATTCATGTCCGTATCGACTTTTTTGTACATGACTGGTACCTTTCTTCCTGCTTCTTTTTCTGACGGGCGGGTTTTCTCTTCACCCGCTCCGCTGATGAGCCGGCGGCCTGACGGCCTTCCGCCTGTCCGCTTTTCCCGGTGCAGAGGCGCCGCACGCTCCGGTTCATGCCGCGCAGTCTTCCCGTGAATCCTGCAACTCAGTATTCTACAGACTGCCGCAAGCGCGTGTCAAGAGAAACGCCCGGCCGCGGCCGGTTTCCATGAAATCGATTGCAGTCCGCCGAAAAAACGGCCGCCGGACCGATTCATGAAGTTCGGCTGGTGTCCGGCCGGTTTTCTCCGGGACGCGGGGAGGGCGGCCGCGCCTCCCGCGGCCGCCCTCCCCGGCGTTCCGATTCTCTTTCTCTGTTCTCAGCTGTGGAAATACCAGTTCGCCCCGATCTGCGTGGCGTCTCCGTTCGCATCGGAGTTGGCGATCCCGGTGCAGTCCGTGTTCCGGACGCCTCCCACCAGACAGTCGTTGACCGCCTGGCGCACAAAGTCGGGCACATTGCCGCCAAGACGCGTGGCGTAATCCGTCGCATACTGTCCCGGGGCGCTCAGCTGGGCCAGCGCGGTGGTGCCGTATCCGCCGTAGTTGCTGTCCGCCCGGTTCATTGCCGTCGAGATCACGGCCAGCGCGCCGTCATAGGAGGTATCATCCTCCGCGGCCACAATGGCATAAATCTTCTCCAGCTCTTCCCTTGAGTAGCCGGCCGCTCCGCTGTCGCTCCTCGCGTCCGTGGTCTCGCCGGAGGCGGTGTATGTCTCTTCCGAATCCGGATCCGCCTCTTCCGGAATATCATCCGATTCCGGCTGTGCGCCAGCTTCCTCTGTCTGATCCGTCTGATCTGTCTCCGCCGCGGTCAGCACCTCTCCGGACACACCGGCTTCAGACGGTTCGCTCTCCTCCGGCTGACTGACGGAAGCCGCCGCATCCGTGCTCTCCGCGCTTTCGGATGCCGTCTCCGCTGTGCCCGCTGTGCTCTCGGATGCCGCCTCAGCCGTGCCCGCTGTGCTCCCGGATGCTGTCTCCGTTGTGCTCGCGGACGCTGTCTCCGCTGTGCTCTCTCCGGACTGCTGCACCGTCACCTCGCCCTGCTCATGGAGGCCGGAAACCGTGTCATACTTCGTGAGGTCATACTGGTCGATGATCGCACGGATCTTGTCCTGGTACTGCGGATCGGTGGCGTAGCCCCTGAGTCCCACGGAGATCACGGTATTGACGTCCGTCACGCCGCGAAGCTCCGGATGAAGGCCGATCTTGAAGGCCGCGTAATCCATCATGCAGGACTCGATGTCCTCGTATGTCCGCATGGATTCGAAGCCCCACGACGTACCGCTCCCTGTGTACTGAGGCACCAGCCGGCTGACGGAGCCTCCCGTCCAGGGACTGATCCAGCGGCTGTTCAGCAGTTCGGCGTTCATACCCAGCACGTTGTTGTCCGACGCCTGCACGCTGGCCGCCGAGCCGCCGAAGGCGTTCCATCCGGATTCCTGAATCGCCTGGGCAATCAGGACGGACCGGCAGAATCCGTAAGCGTTCCACTCCTTCTCCGAAGCTGCCGCATACGCCTCGATGATCTTCTCCTGCGCCGCCGCGTCTCCTTCGTAAGCCGACCGTCCTTCCGCCACCAGTGAGGACGCCTGCGTCGTGTCTCCGCCGCTCACTGTCACGGTCTCTGGACGGGTGTCGTTCAGAATCCGGACCGCCCAGCACGCCTTGTCCGTATTGACCTTTGAGATGATGATGCCCGTGGTGGAGGAGCTCGCGTTGATCGCCATCCCGTTTCCGATCGACATCAGAACATGATAAACGGCTCCGTCCCGGGCATAGAAGATCAGATCGCCCGGCTCCGCCTCGGAAACCGGTATCTTCACGCCGACTTCCGCCTGCTCATAGGAGCAGCGGGGCAGTTCGATGCCGAAATGACGATAGATCTGCATGGTGAAGCCGGAGCAGTCCGTCCCGTTTGTCAGCGACTCTCCACCCCAGACATAAGGATTGCCGAGGAACTGCATTGCATAGCTGACGATCGACTGACGGTCCGCGCTGGCCGTGTCGAGGCCGCCGATCAGATTGACGACCGGCTTTATCGTATAAAGCGAATAGCGGTACGCCGCGTTGTCCAGCGCGTTCACCTTCAGAACGGCCAGCTTCATCCTGTCCTCTCCGGCGGACTTGACGATCCGGTTCACGTCCTGGCCGCTGGTGATATCGCCTTTCCGCACGAAGCCCCTGACATCGCCGGACTCCACGAAGATCCAGTCTTCGTTCTCATCGTCGATGATGAAGCAGAGACTGCCCGCCGTCATCGTTCCGACAACGCGCGTACCGGTCCCCTTGCCTTCATAAAGATTGATCACCGTGCCGGCTTTTCCCGCAGCCAGCGCGTACTTCTTCGGAATCTGCCGGAAACCGGCGTTCAGGGCGAGCTGACGCTGCACCGCCGAAGCGAGATAGCTTCCGGAGTAATACGCGCGCCCGGACGAGCGGGGATTCGAAGCTGTGCGGCGCTGCTCCTCGGCCTTTTTCTTCGCCTCTTCCTCAGCCTTCTTCTTTGCTTCCTCTTCGACCTTCTTCTTCGCCTCTTCCTCAGCTTTCTTCTTTGCTTCCTCTTCGGCCTTCTTCGCCTCTTCCTCAGCTTTCTTCTTCGCCTCTTCCTCGGCTTTCTTCTTCGCCTCTTCCTCGGCTTTCTTCTTCGCCTCTTCCTCGGCTTTCTTCTTCGCCTCTTCCTCGGCCTTCTTCTTCGCCTCTTCCTCAGCTTTCTTCTTCGCCTCTTCCTCGGCTTTCTTCTTCGCCTCTTCCTCGGCTTTCTTCTTCGCCTCTTCCTCGGCTTTCTTCTTCGCCTCTTCCTCGGCTTTCTTCTTCGCCTCTTCCTCGGCTTTCTTCTTCGCTTCTTCCTCGGCCTTCTTCTCCGCCTCTTCATCCGAATCCGTCTTTCCGGAATCCGGGTCTGTCTTTCCGGAGTCCGGATCATCCGAGTCAGTCGTCCCTGAGCCCGGATCCGTCTTTCCGGAGTCCGGATCAGCCGGGTCAGTCGTCCCTGAGCCCGGATCCGTCTTTCCGGAGTCCGGATCAGGCGGGTCAGTCGTCCCTGAGCCCGGATCCGTCTTTCCGGAATCCGGATCGGCTGGGTTCTCCGGGGAACCGCTCTGGCTTCCGCTCTCGGAGCCCGTGCCGCCCTGATTCCCGCTCCCGGAGCTGCTCTGATTTCCGCCCTCCATCCCGGATCCGCCTGTCTCCGCGGAGCCGGATGAGGAAGACCCGCCCTCACCGCTGCCGCCGGACGGCGCGGCCGGCTGGTTGTCTTCTGCGGAAGACGGAGCCTGAGCGGCGGGTGCGGCCGGCTCATTCTTCTTATCCGTCTGATCCGCCTGCTGATCCTCAGCTGCCGCATCCTGCGCGGCATCCGCCCCGACCGTCACGGCCGGCGCGGCACAGGCCGTACTGACGGCCGTTCCTCCGATAAGCATTCCGGTCAGCAGGCAGCTGACCAGCTGATTTCTCTTCTTCAAAGCTTCCACTCCCTTTCCGTCTGATCCGTTCCCTTCGTCTGTCTGCTCCGATTATAGCATGGGCATCTCAGGTCGTGTGTGAACATTGATGCGGATATTCTTTTCTGTTCTGCCGCTTCAGGCGTAGATTTGTCTGCTTTTTTCTGATCTTCCGGACGTCTCCCGCGCTGATCAGCCGGGTCGTCCGGATCGCGTAGAACCGCCCGCTCTCCGCTTCTCTGACCCGGATCTTGCTTTTGACAAAACCGTGCCGTTCGCAGAATCCCACAGCGAGATGATTGCGGCCGCTTCCGTCCGCGAACCAGCGGATGACACGGCGCACGTTGCAGTGGCACTGAAAGCAGTGGACCGCCGTGACCTCCCGGTCCGCCATCAGCGCTTCCCGGGTGTCAAACTCCCGCGAGATGAATTTCTCATAGGTCTCGAACCGGAGAAAGATCTCTTCCTCCCTTGTCTTCGGATTCTGGAAGCAGTCGATGGAATCGTTTTTCGCGATCACCTCATCCGGAATCTTCGCAAGGATCCGCGCGGTGTAGGCCGCATCCTCCTTCGCGAAATGAAAGGCGCCGTCCTCCGGAAGCTGCAGAAAAGATACAGCGAAACTAAGCGAACGCCGCACGGACCGGGTCTCGAAGGCGATCGCAAACAGCTTCTGGACGTCCTTGTAGAGAATCGGGCCGGGCAGTCTGCCGAGCATTCCGTAATAGCGGAGATTCCGCTGCAGCTCCGTGAGATCCCCCGGTCCCCAGGTGCAGAACACAGGGTCTTCGCCGCACCATCGGAAAAACGCGTCCGCCGCTTCCGGGAAGGAGCGTCCTCCCGCGAGATCCGCCTCCCTCAGTCCGATGATCCGGCGCGTCTCCGCATGGAGGCGCCGGTACACCCTCGGCCGGATCAGCGCATGAAAGCTGTCAATATACTTCTTTTCCTGTGAGAGCCTGACGGCCCCGATTTCAATGATCTCAAAAGGAAGCGACGCGACCGAGGCGGCCTTGCCGTCCGGGCACTGATTCCATTCAAGATCGAATACAATATAGTTCATCAGTGAATCATTATACGTTCGAAGATAACCGGTTGCAAACGCGGATGGAGATTCCGCACCCCTTCTGTCCGGCTTCCGTAAAGGCTGACTCTTCTTTTATCAAAGCTGCGTTTCCACGAAAATCGAATAGATCGCGCGGATCGCCTTCTCGAAGTCCTCGTTGGCGACGCCGACGATGATGTTGAGCTCGGAGGACCCCTGATCGATCATCCGGATGTTGATCCTTGCGTGGGCCAGAGCGGAAAAGATCCGGGCCGCCGTGCCGCACATCGACTTCATGCCGCGTCCGACGACGGCAATCAGCGCAAGTCCCGACTCGATCTCGACGGAATCCGGTGAGGCGAGCCGGTGGATCGTGGAAACCACCCGCTGCTCCTTATCGAGAAACTCGCTCTCATGCACCACGACGGTCATCGTATCGATGCCGGACGGCATATGTTCGAACGAAATATCGTTCTCCTCAAACGCCTGGAGCACCTTTCTCCCGAAGCCGATCTCGGAGTTCATCATCGCCTTCGTGATCAGCACCGCACAGAAACCCTTCTTGCCCGCAACGCCCGTGATCGTGTACTTCGGCTTTCTCGCCGTGCTTTCCACAATCCAGGTTCCCTCGTCCTCCGGGCAGTTCGTGTTCCGGATGTTGATCGGGATCCCCTTCGAGCGGACCGGAAAGATCGCGTCCTCGTGAAGAACGGAGGCTCCCATGTAGCTCAGCTCACGGAGCTCACGGTAGGTGATGGTATGGATCGGCGCCGGATCCTTCACGATCCGCGGATCCGTGATGAGAAAGCCCGACACATCGGTCCAGTTCTCATAGATATCCGCCCTCGCCGCACTGGCGACGATGGAGCCCGTGACGTCCGATCCTCCGCGGGAAAACGTCTTCACTTTCCCGTCCTTTCCCTGTCCGTAGAAGCCGGGGATCACCGCGTGCTCCGTCTCCCTGAGCCGTGCGGAGAGCACCTTTTCGGTCTTATAGGCGTTAAGGCCGCCCTCTTCATTGAAGAAAATCACATCGAAAGGATCGATGAAATCAAAGCCGAGATAGGCGGCCATCACGAGGCCGTTCAGGTATTCGCCCCGGGAAGCCGCGTAATCGCGCTCCGGATGCTCCTTCAGATTCTTCCGGATTTCCGCAAATTCCCCGTCGAGAGAGAAGTCCAGCGAAAGACCGGAAATAATGGCGTCATACCGCTCCCTTATGGCATCAAGCTGCGCGTCCAGCTCCCCGCTGCCCGCGGCGGCCAGATCATACGCTTTCAGCAGCATATCCGTCACCTTTGTATCCGTCGGATACCGGCGTCCGGGCGCGCTGGGCACGACGAACACCCTCGACGAATCCGCGTGGATGATGTCGGCCACTTTTCCGAACTGTGTGGCATCCGCCAGCGAACTCCCTCCGAATTTGACTACTTTGATCATCTTTTCTGCCTTCCTCCATCATCCTGCCTGCTTCAGCCTCCGCTTGAGGGCTCCACGCGGCTTGCTCGCGGCCGCGGCATGTCTGTCACATGATAGCATAGAATAAAGCGGTTGGAAAAGTTTTTATTCCGGACAATCTCCCGGCCGGACGGCGTTTCCCGTACGGACCGGCTCAGTAGGAGCGGTCGTCAATGACACGCTGCGTCACCACCGTCACGTCCCGGGTGATGCCGTCAGCCGTCACGGACGGAACCGTGCTGTCGGCGGCGAACAGCCCTTCCTCGACATACTGCGTCTTGCTGACCTCCCCGCCCTCTTCCAGCTTTTCGATGATCGAGCGGATCCGGGGCCCGTGCAGCGGATTGCACTCACCGTCCACGGCGATCTGACCGTTCTTCACGTAGGTCAGCGCCTTCTTCGCGGCGTCAAAGGAGATCACCAGAATGTCTCCCCCCGCGAGATCCGTACCGGGCGTCCGTCCCGCCTTCAGAATGGCGTCGATCGCGCCGTACGCCTCGTTGTCATTGTCGCAGTACACGACATTGAGAGAAGGATAGGCCGCGAGCATTTCTTCCATCGCCTCGCGCCCCTTCGCCTGCGTAAACTCGCCTCTCGTCTGGGCGAGAAGCTCCCAGCCGTACGCGCTGCAGGACTCCTTCAGCGCTCCGTCCCGGCCGATCTGCGGTGTCGAGCCGAGTGTACCCTGAAGATTGACGATCTTCAGCGATTCGTCGGGAATTCCCTTCGCCGCGCACCACGCGTGCAGCCACTCACACGCCATCCGTCCCTCGAGAAGGCAGTCCGATCCGACCCAGGCGGCGTACAGGGAGTCATCCTGCACACGGATCTGACGGTCCGCGACGATCACGGGGATCCCGGCCTCCTTCGCCTCCTTCAGCACCGTATCCCAGCCGTCCTCGATGATCGGCTCCAGCACGATATAATCGACCTCCTGCTGGATGAAGTTCCGGATCGCCACGATCTGGTTGTCGGGATCGTTCTGTCCGTCATCAAAAAGCAGGCGATACCCGTTTTTTGTGGAAAATGCATCCTCAATCGAGACCGAATTGGCCCTGCGCCAGTCGGACTCCTCTCCCACCTGGGCAAATCCGACCGTGATCAGGCCGGCGTCGGACGGACTTTCCGCCGACGCCGTCTCCCCGCTTCCGGCCGTCCAGGGAAGCGCAGGCGCGCCGCAGCCCGCCAGCAGCGCCGCGCATCCGGCCGCGGCCGCCATTCTCAGCCAGTTCATCTCCGTCCCCCTCCTTCCGACGCAGACATTGACATAACACCGATCCGCCGTTCCTTATCAGCCGGCCTCCGGCCGGACGCCTTCCTCGCCGTCAGGATGGATCACCTTCGGGATCCTGACTGTGATGCGGCTTCCGACGCCGTACTCGCTCTCGGCGCTGACCCCGTAGCCTTCACCGTAGCGGAGACGGATCCTCTGCTCCACATTCGCGATGCCGAAGCCGTGCCTCGAGTGATCCGTCGCGATCTCACCGGCGATCAGTTTCCTCATCCGGTCAAGCTCGGCCGGCATCATGCCGATCCCGTCGTCCTCCACCGTGAACAGAAGATCGTTTCCTTCCTCCCGTCCCCGGACGGTGATCAGGCCTTTTCCCCGCTTGTTCTTGATCCCGTGATACAGCGCGTTCTCCACGATCGGCTGCAGCGTCAGCTTCATCACGAAATAGTGCTCGATCGACTCGGGAATATCGATCTCGTAGTCCAGAATGTCCGCGTACCGGAACCGCTGAATCTCCAGATAGCTGCGGATATGGCTCCGCTCCTCCGCCACCGTGATCCAGTCACGTCCCTTGCTGAGCGTCGTCCGGAAGAAGTCCGACAGCGAGGAGACCATGCTCACCGCCTGCTCCTTCTGTCCCGATTCGACCAGCCACATGATCGCGTCCAGCGTATTGTAGAGGAAATGCGGGTTGATCTGGGCCTGCAGGATCCTCAGCTCGGCGTCCTTCGCGTTCTTCTGCTCGATCCGGATATCTTCCACCAGTTTTCCGATCTCCGTCACCATGCTGTTGAAGCTGTCCGCCAGCGTATCCAGCTCGTCGCCGCTCCGCGTCCCGATCCGCACCGAGAAGTCTCCGCGCGCGAACTGCTCCGTCTTCGCGCACATCCGGCGGATCGGCTCGGTGATTCTTCTGGAAATGCCGGTGGCGGTGAGCAGCGTCAGGGCGAGCAGGACACAGACCAGAAGGATGAGGACCGTCATCGACCAGGAAACCTGACGGGAAATGCTTGCCTGCACCCGCTCCATATTGGCCACCTCAAGCGAGATGTAGTCCACGATGTCCTTCTGGATGAGGCCGGTGAGCGTGTTGATGTTGGCCTTCAGCATCTCCATGCTCTCGTCGTAGCGGTCGCCTTTCTCCACGTTGACGATGATGTCGTCGATCCGCAGCTTCAGAGAATCGAGCATCTTTCCGATCGCGTCGATGTCGCTCCGGGTGCTCACATCCGTCGTCGTCCGGCGGAGCTCGCCGAGCCGTTTCTTGAACTCCCGGATCTGGACGTACGGATTGCCGGTGCTGTCCTTGTTTTTCAGCTCATTCCAGTCGTACGTCTCGACAATGATGTAGTACATCGTCCCGTTCATATTTTTCTCGAACGAGACGTTATAATCATTAATCATCGTGATGTTCTGCACGCTCTGGTCGTACTGCTGGTAAAACGCGTCGATGGTGAAGATCGCGTAGACGGCCACCGCCGTCATCGGCAGCACGGACATCCAGACCAGCAGCATGATCTTCCTGCGGATCCCGCCGCGCCGCTTCCCCGCGTGGTCCTTTTCTCCTTTTTTCCGGAACATAATCCCCAGTCTCCGTCCTCAGCTCTGGTCCGGCTCCCCGTCCTTCGCCCGCTCCTGCCGGAACTCCTTCGGCGTCATTCCCTGCGTCTTCTTGAAGATATAATAGAAGTAATGCGGGTCCGAATAGCCGACATCCAGCGCGATCTCCGAGCCCGGCGCCTCCGTTGTCAGCAGCATGTCCTTCGCTTTCTCCATCCGCACCTCCGTCAGAAATTCGATGAACGTGCTGCCCGTCGAGGAACTGAAGAGGCGGCTCAGATGGTTCGCGCTGACGCCCACCGCCTCCGCCACAGTGCCGAGCGAAATGTCGTTCTGCGTGAAATTCCGGTAGATATACTGCTTCGCCTCCGCCACGATGGAGCCGTACCGGCTCTCCGACTGCGCGTCCCGCGCCTCCAGCGCCGCCGTGAAGATTTTCGACAGATACTCCGCGATCCCGTCCACCGACGCGATCCGCGCGGGATCCGTGAACCGACCCAGTTTTTTCTCGATGGTCTCGTTGTCGAGTCCCGCCGACTGCAGGAAGGAGGCCGTCGTCAGATAGGTATTCATCACGATATACTGACGGACCATCTGCGAGTTGAGATTCGCCGCCGACAGCCCCGAGAAGCAGTCCTTCACGAAGGCGGGCACATCCTGCTCCGTTCCGCTCCGCAGGAAATGAAACAGCATCCGGCGGTCGATCTTTCCGATGTCAAACCCGCTCAGAGAGAAGGCGTCTTCGTCCCGCTTCCGCTCCGGAACAGCCGTATCAGCGTTCTCCTTCTCCTCGTCCTCACCGGTGAAGATCCGGCTGGCATCGCAGAGGAACCTTCTGGCGAACCGCCGGTTCGCTTCCCGGTAGGACTGATTGATCTCGCGGATCCGTTCGACCGGCTCCCCGACCGACGCGAAGAAGAGAATGTCCGGCGAGCCGCCGGCGATGCCGGCTGCCGTGCGCAGCTCCTCCCCGGTCCGCCGCTTCAGCGTGTCGGGATCAGGCGCCATCACCAGCATCACCACGACGCCTCCGATCTGCTCGTAGAGCCCGATGTCGGGTTTTTGCTCCGCCATATCGAGGATGGCGGCCAGCGCGTCCGCGATGGCCGCCGGCTCCTGATCCGCCCCTGCGCGCTCGCTGTCCCTGACACTCAGCTGCATCAGGATGATGCCGTAATACGCCGCCGCGAGACTGACGCCCAGCGTCTGACCGCGCTCGATCACGTCGGCCATCGCGAGCTTGCCGTCGATGACGCTGCGGATCAGATTCTGCTTCTCGTACTTCAGTCTCTCGGCATGCTCCGCCTCGTAGACCTCCTTGTAGTTGGTCTGCTGCCGGTCCGCTTCAATTCCCTTGCTCACGGTCCTCAGCGTATCCATCAGCTTCGCCCCGGACACCGGTTTCAGCAGATACTCGGTGACACCGATCGAAATCGCCTCCTTGGCGTAGGCGAAGTCATCATAGCCGCTCAGGATCACGATTCTCGTCTTCGGAAGCTTCTTCCGCACGAGACGCGAGAGATCGAGTCCGTCCATAAAAGGCATGCGGATATCGGTGATCAGGATGTCCGGCTCGGCCTTCAGAATCATCTGATACGCCTTCTCTCCGTCTCCTGCCTCGCCGACCAGCTCGCAGCCCGCCGCGCTCCAGTCGACGGTCCGCTTGATCGCCTCCCGGATGATATATTCGTCTTCCACTAAAAATACCCGGATCATACGCTCCTCCGCGTCTATCGTACCACATTTCAGGCTGTTTCCGAACCCCGTTCCGGCCAGCCGCGCCCCTGACACCGGAAAAGTTCCGCTCCGGCCGCTCCCCGGAAATATCCGCCGGAATAAAAAAGCGCGGCACGCTTCTGCAGCAGGACCGTCCTCAATGCAGTCTCTGCGCCGCGCACCGCGTACGCCGAAACGGACGTCCGGCGGACGCCCGTTTCCGTATAGCATGAAGAGAATGTATTACTTCCCTCTGTTCTTGATGTACGCGAACACGCTCTGCAGGAGAATGAACACGCACAGAAGAGCAGCCGTCATGATGTTGGCCCAGCTTGAGAGAAGCTTGCCGTTGGTCATGACAAGGGTTGTAATCGTACCGGTGATCAGCACGCCGACAAGAGAGCCCCAGACGTTCCCGACGCCGCCTGTCAGCAGCGTGCCGCCGATGACAGCGGCCGCGATGGCGGACATCTCAAGTCCCTTCGCCTGCGTGACCGCGCCGGTCATCGTGTTGAGGCAGAACAGGATGCCTCCGATGGAGCAGAGAACCGAAGAAAGCACATAAGCCTCCAGCTTCACCTTCCGGACGTTCAGACCCATCATCTTCGCCGACTGCTCGTTGCCGCCGACCGCGTAGAGGACGCGCCCGAACTTCGTGTATTTCAGAACGAACCAGATCGCGACGACAACCAGAAGCGCGATGATGACGGTCGGCCGGATAAACGGCGCGATCATGCGCCCCTTGCGGTTGGCGTAGCCGAGGAACGCCGGCAGCGTGATCTTCGCGTTCGCCCATCCGTAGAAGAGCGGCGAGGCGTCCATGGTGATGGAGACCTGATCCGTATTGATCACGGCGGTCATGCCGCGTGCGAAGAACATCCCGGCCATCGTGACGATGAACGGCTGTATTTCCATGTAGCTGACGAGAAAGCCCTGAACCAGCCCGAAGACGACGCCGATGATCATCACGAAGACGACAAGGGCAATCGCGTTCATATGCTTGTTCGTCATCCCGTCCGCAAGAATCATGCAGTCCATCGCGATCAGCGAACCGACCGAAATATCGATGCCGCCCGTCAGCATGACGCAGGTCATGCCGCAGGTGACGCAGATCAGGCCCGCGTTCGTGATGAACAGATTCAGGAAGGTCTGGAAATGGGTGAAGCCCTTGTCCGCGTAGATCACGCATCCCGCCGCGTACATCACGACGAACAGGACGCAGGTGATGAGAAGCAGCAGATTGTTGCCGTTGATCCGCTTTCCCGCGGCGGCTGTCTTATTCTTTTCCATCACGCAACGGCCTCCTTTCCGGCTGCCTTTTTCTTCTCCTGTCTCGCTCTCCAGTTCTTGAAGACCGGGGACTGGACGACAACGATGACGACGACGATGACGGCCTTGAAGACCGGCGCCTGATCCGTGGAGACGCCCATCGCCAGCAGCGTGGTGGTGATCGCCTGAATCGTGTACGCGCCGATGATCGAACCGGCCATATTGAACTTGCCGCCGGCCAGCGAGTTGCCGCCGAGCGCCACGGAAAGGATCGCGTCCAGTTCGTAGTTGAGGCCGATGTTGTTGGAATCCGCCGAGTAGATGCGGGACGAGGCGATCATGCCCGCGATGCCCGCGCAAAGGCCGCAGATCGTGTAGCAGATGAAGCAGATCATGTCCGAGTTGATGCCGCAGATCCGGGAGGCCCGGCTGTTGATGCCGACCGACTGGATATACAGCTCCAGCGACGACTTCTTCAGGATCAGCTCCGCGATCAGAATCACGACGACTGTCACAAGGATCGGCGTCGGAATCGGGCAGCCCGGCAGGAAGTTGCCGAGATACTTGTAGGGCTCATAGCGGATATAGGTGATCTGGTTGTTGCAGAGCAGAAGCCCCACCGCGCGCGCGGCCGTAAACAGGATCAGCGTGGCGACCATCGGCTGAATTTTCAGCTTCGCGACCATCGCGCCGTTGATCATGCCGCAGACAATGCCGTAGATGATGCCGACGAGAATGCCGATTCCGATGGGATAGAGCACCGTCGTCACCGAAGTGTTCCCGTAGCCGGTCAGCACCATGCAACCGCCGCAGGCCGCCAGCGCCATCACCGACCCGACCGAGATATCGGTTCCCGCCGAAACCGCAACCACCAGTGTCTGGCCGACGGCGAGGATCGCGATCTCAGAACCGCGGTTCAGAACATCGATCAGACGGCCGTAGAGGACGCCGTTCTTGATCGAGACTGAGAAGAAGCTCACATCCTTGAACAGATTGATCAGAAGAACCAGGAAGAGACAGAGAATCGGAAGAAACAGCGGGCTCTTCTTCAGTTTATTCCACGTTTTCATCAGCTCTCACCTCCCGCGATCGCAGCCATCACCGTCTCCTGATTGAGCTCGGTTTCCTTCGAATCCAGCTCGCCTACCTTCTGTCCGTCTCGCATGATGCAGATCCGGCTGCAGGTACGCAGCATCTCGTCGATCTCCGATGAGATGAAGATTACGCTCATGCCCTTGCCGGCCAGCTGAAGGACCAGCTTCTGGATTTCGGTCTTCGTTCCGATATCGATGCCGCGGGTCGGCTCGTCAAGGATCAGAAATTCCGGGTTCGTGGCGAGCCAGCGGGCGAGGATCACCTTCTGCTGGTTGCCGCCGGAGAGCTGGCTGAGCAGTGTCTCTCTCGAAGCGGTCTTGATGGACAGCACCTTGATGAAATGATCCGCGATCTCATTCTGCTTCGCCATCGGGATCCGCTTGAAGAGTCCGGTTCTCGCCTGAAGGGCGATGAGGATGTTCTCTCTGACGGAGAGGCCGCCGATGCAGCCGTCCAGCTTCCGGTCGTCCGGAAGGTAGCCCATGCCGGCCTTGATCGAATCGATGGGCGCCGTGATTTTCAGCACCTTCCCCTTCATCTTCTCCGTACCGGTCTGCGCCGCGTCCACGCCGTAGATACAGCGGACCAGTTCACTCCGGCCGGAGCCGAGCAGTCCGGCGAGTCCCACGACCTCGCCCTTGCGGATGGAGAAGTTGAACGGCTTGATCGTTCCGCGGTGGCTGAGGCCCTCCGCCTCGTACTCCACCTCCCCCGTGGAAATCTGTCCGCCCTCCTTCTTGATCGCG
>Ga0256404_1002961_pt1 | contig 35979 bp, 31 predicted proteins | sample RumenRJG_01DNA_FD_185990 | JGI IMG/M metagenome (GOLD analysis project Ga0256404, IMG submission 185990) | Bovine rumen microbial communities from Lethbridge, Alberta, Canada - RJG_01 | ecosystem: Host-associated > Mammals > Digestive system > Stomach > Rumen | place: Canada: Alberta | collected... | reverse complement strand
CACGTAGTACCACATATTGTGACAACGAAACTTGACTTTCGCGCATGAAAAATCCCCGCCTGAGCGGGGACTCCCTGGGAAATGTTCGAATTACCGTGCCCTCAAACTGTCAAACATCCGCGTGCCGGCCGGTCGCACCGCATCGACGCTGCTGTACTGCAACGATGCTAGGTCGCAGAGGGGGCCGCCGTAAAATACAATTGCTGTCCCGCAACCATACAGAAGCTATATACCGTGAGGTAGAGTCGACGCCTATCATCAAATACATGGCCGATATGGCAGCAGGCAGCAGTCAGGGCGGGAGACCTCATGGACATACGTCAGCTCAGCTATTTTGTGGCGATCGCCGAGGAGCGGCAGATCACGGCGGCGGCGCGCCGGCTCCACATCTCACAGCCGCCCCTGTCCTACGAGCTCGCCTCGCTGGAGCGCGAGCTGGGGGTCAAGCTCGTGGAGCGCGAGCCGCGCGGCGTGGCGCTGACCGAGGCGGGCAAGCTGCTCTACCAGCGGGCGACCGAGATCCTCGCGCTGACCAACGCGACGCGCCACGAGGTCGAGGGCTTTGGCAAAGGCGAACGCGGCGTGCTGTCCGTGGGCCTCATCTCGTCTTCCGGCGGCCAGGTGCCGGGCAGCGAGCTCGCCCGGCTCACGCAGGCGTATCCGGAGGTGCGGCTCGAGCTGCATGAGGCCAACACCTACCAGCTGCTCGAGCTGCTCGACCGGGGCGTGGTGGAGGTGGCAGTGGTGCGTACGCCCTTCCCGCGGGAGGGGCTGGAATGCCGCTACCTCGGGCCCGAGCCGATGGTGGCGCTGGCCTCGGAGTCCTATCCCTGCGGCGACCGTACGGGCGTCGCGGCGCTCGAGGACCTCGCGGGTGTGCCCCTGGTCGTGTACCGCAGGTTCGAGCAGATCGTGCGCGACGCCTTTGCCGAGCGCGAGCTCGACCTGGTGCTCGCCTGCGTGTGCGACGACGCGCGCACGACCTGCGTCTGGTCACGTGCGGGGTTCGGCGTCGGCCTCGTCCCGAGCACGATACTGCCGGCGATGAACGCAGAGGGCCTCGTGCCCAAGCGCCTGGAAGAAAACGCTCTCACGACCCGCATTGCCGTGGTGTGGCGCGAGGGGCGCCACCTGTCGCCGCTGGCAGAGCGGTTCATCGAGCTTTTCGGTGGCAGCAAGCTGCCCGCTTAGGCGCTAATCGTCGTCCACGCCGAGCGCGTTGCTGACGACCGCGTAGACGATCGAGATGATGATCGCGCCAAAGAACGCGGAGCCAAAGCCGGCGACCTCGATGCCCGCGTTGAAGAGGCCGACGGACAGCCAGCTCGCGAGCTCCAGCATCAGCGCGTTGATCACGAGCGCAAAGAGGCCGAGCGTGAGGATCGTGACGGGCAGCGAGAGCACCTTCATGATGGGCTTGATGGAGGCGTTGACCAGCGCCAGGACCAGGGCGCACATGATCGGCCCCATGTAGTCGCCTCCGACAGCCTCTATGCCGGGGACGACGGCGGTCGCCGCCAGGGTCGCGACGCTCGTGGCGAGCCAGATGAGAAGGAAATGCATGGTGTCCGCCTTTCTAGCGACATGAATCGACGCGGGACATCGCCCGGGTGTCGACGTGCCTTGTAGTATTCCCAAAGTCCCGTGGTCCTGTACGTTCGTTGGCGACAGGGGACGGGGGATTGTCACGGTGACAGGGGACGGGGGCTCGTCACGCGCGGTTGGCATGTCAGACTGCGCGGACCGTGACGGTACTTTAGTATGGTAAAGTGCTGGGGAAGACGAACGGAGGCGACACGTGGCGGCACAGGATCAGCAACAGACATCACACGAGGTAGAGCGCCTGTTTGAGGCGATGTGCACGCTGCGTACGCCCGAGGAGGCACGCGCCTTCCTCGCGGATGTCGCGAGCGCCAAGGAGATCGCCGACCTCGCGCAGCGCTTGGAGGTCGCCACGATGCTGCGGTCCGGTGCCTCGTACCTCGAGGTCTCGCATGCGACGGGCGCGAGCTCCACCACGGTGAGCCGCGTCTCGAAATGCCTCAATGGCCCCGCGGGCGGTTATCGCACGGTGCTCAGCCGTCTCGACGGGTGATTCCCCCGGGTCTCCCTTCCGTTCAATATCAGCCCAAAACGCACCAACCCCAAATTGCGTCACTCGGCCGTATATCCATGCGTCTGATCCGCGGCTTGTCGTGATGATGGTGTCCGGTCCCCGCTGTACCATGGAGTGGCGAAGAAGAAAGGGGAGGCAATGGCACTCCATATCGTGAGGACGCGAGCGCGGCAGCTTGCAAACAACGAGGTCAGAGCTGCATTATCCGCAGCTTTGGAAGGGACGGGCCGAGCGCTCGTCTTTGCGTCGTCCTTCGACCAGGCGCTGCGACTGCAGCATGAGCTGGCCGATGCGGGGTTCCCGACCTTGGGCCTCACGGTCACGACGCCTGCCGCATGGGCGGACGAGCGCTGGGAGGTCTACGGCGACGGCCGCCACCTCGTTGGGGACGAGACGCGCGTCGCCCTCATGCGTCTCGAGCTCGACGGGATGGCGGGCATAGAGCTGACGGAGGAGCAGTCCCCGCTGCCCCAGAGTCCGGGTATGCGTAAGATGCTCTGCTCGCTTGCCAAGGACGCCCTGCCTGCCATTCCCCGTACGTCGGCGGGTGACCTTGACCTGAGTGCGCCGCTCGCACGCGACTTGACGCCGGGGGAGCGGCGCGCGTGCCAGATTGCCTGCAACTACGCGAGCCGCATCGCGTCCCGCGGCTTTGCCGAGCGCTCCGAGGCCATGGTCCGTCTTCCTAGCGTGCTGGGCGAGGCGGGTGCCGTGCAGCCGCCCATTGTCTGTTGCGGTATCGACAGCCTGCCGTGGGCGACGCGCCGGATGCTGGCCGAGCTCGCAGCTTCGACCGAGGTCACGCTGGTCGTGCGTGAGCGCGGAAGCCTGGCGGACCAGATGGCGGAGCTCCTCGTCGCGCAGCTCACCGCGCAGGCGGGGGCGCTCGGCGTGACGGTCGATATGCCGGATGGGTTGAGTGAGGCGACGGGCGCTCCGAGCGAGGGTGCGTCGGACGCTGCTTGCGATGCCGACATCGACCCCGAGCTGGCGGCGCTCAAAGCCGCGATTTTTCGAGAAGACGCGCCGACGATCTCGGCTACGGGTGCCGTCTCCCTGCTCGAACCGGCAGGTCCGGCCGCACAGGCCGAGGCGCTCTGCCAGCAGATCCAGGACCTTGCCGCTGCGGGTGCGGAGACCGCGGTCGTCGTCACGGGGGACGTGGAGGCCACCTGGCGTCAGCTCGCCCCCAAGCTCGCGGCGCGTGGCATCGCCGTCCGCGCAGCCGTGCGCACGCCCGTGATGGAGCTGCCCGCTGCGCGTGCCTTCATGGGGTACGCGCGGACAGTCGCCCGTCTCGCTGAGCTCGACGAGGCCTGGCCCGAGCCCGAGGCGTCCGACGAGGGTCCCGTGCCCCAGCTCGGCGATATGAGCTGGTGGCCGCCGCGCGAGCTCACGGACTTCCTGCTTTCGGACATCTCGCATATGGACGCCCCGCGCGCCCGCGCGCTCGACGTCAGGTGGCGCGGCAACCGCATGCTCTCTCCCGCGCGTGTGCTGGCGGACCTCCAGCGCAAAAGCGACGTCTCATCCTCTGTGATGCGGGCAACCCGTCTCATGCTGCAGGGACGCGTGGGGACGGCGGCGGCCGAGCTCGCCCGTGCGATCGTCGATCCAAGCGTCCCGCCCGAGACCGCAGCCCCCGAGCGCAAGGGCGAGTCGCCGGTTGTGCCCGAGCCGCGCGCCTACGACCCGCTTCGCCACGACCGGAGTGTCACGGTCCTTGCGACCGTCCAGCAGGTGAGCCGCAGCCTGGCCGAGCAGGGCATCACCGCGGTCGACAAAGGCAAGCCCGACGTCCACCCGCTGAAACTCACGGAGCTGGTCTCCCTGCTCGAGGAGCTCCTGGAGCAAGAGGTCCTCATGCAGCGACTCGAGCTGCTGCCTGACCCTGCCGCTGTCGACCGCGTGGCGCAAGGTGGTAATGACGGTACCGGTACCTCCGCCGCGTCTGTGCCTGCGGGCACCCACGTCCGCATCTGCGGACGCAGCGAGGTCGTGGGCCTGCCGCCCGCCTCCGCGGACGCGCTGATCGCCTGCAACCTCACGGCGGCCGAGTACCCGCTCGCCGCGCCTGACGATGCCCTGGTCGCCCTCGAGGGGCGTCTCGGGTTGGGGGCTCCCACCGATCCTCTGGATCGCGCCCGTCGCGACTTTGCTGCCGCGCTCGACGTGCCCCGCTGCCGTCTCGTGCTCGAGCGCGCCTCCCACGACGACAACTCCGCCCCGACCTACCCGGCGGTCGTGCTCTCCGAGTGCCTCGCGGTCTACGACGTCTCCGCCGACAAGACGGACAAGATCGAGCGTACGTCTTCCTTGGCCCCGCTGGCGCCTAGGGTGCTTGGCGAGGAGCACCCTGCCGCGGCGGCAGCGGCGTCCGGGCGGGAGGGCGCGTCTGCTGTCAGCGAGAGGGTCGACACCCGCGGCATCATCTCGGACGCCAGTCGCGCCATGGTGATCGTGCCGCGCGAGGGACAAGGCGAGCTGCCCGGCGGCAAGCCCTCGCTGTCCGCCTCCCAGATCGAGTCCTACCTCGAGTGCCCCTACAAGTGGTTCACGCTGCGCCGGCTGGGACTGGGGTCCCACGACGCGGACTTCTCGCCGGTGCAGATGGGCAGCTACGCCCACCGCGTGCTCGAGGTCAGCCGCCGCAACATGGCCCTCGCTGCGGCGAAGCAGGCAGGGCTCCTGCCTGGGGACGCCGGGTACGCCGAGCTCTCCGATCTGCCCCAGACCTACCTGCCGGGCTCGGCCGTCACGGCGCAAAATCTCGAGTTCGCGCACGAGCAGGTCTCCACGGAGTTCGATTACCACCTGCGCCACCAGCGCCAACGCGCTACCACTCTCAATATGCAGTCCCTGGTTCCGCATAGCCAGACGGAGGAGCTCTCGCTCGAGCGCCTGCGCACGAGCCTGCTGTCCGTGATGGACTACGAGCGGGACCGCCTCGAGGGGTTCGAGCCGCGGTATTTCGAACTGCGCTTCGGCGGAACGCGCGAGGACGCGGTGCACGTGGACTATGCGGGAGCTGATTTCGTCGGCTCGGTCGACCGCGTGGACATCAATGCCCACGGCGTGGCGATCGTGATCGACTACAAGCACAAGGGCGCCCTCGGCTTCGCGAAGGAGTACGACGCCTTCCCCGCGGGCTGCCCGGCGGACGCCGGCCAGTTCGTCCTGCCCCGCCGCGTGCAGTCGCTCATCTACGCACAGGTCATCCGCCGCATGTACCCGCAGCTCAAGGTCCGCGGCGCCGTCTACCTGTCGACCCGCGGCTACGATGCGGCGGGCCACGAGATCGCGGGTGCCCTCGACGCCAACGTGGCCGACCAGGTCATGGGCGCCCTCAAAGACACGCGGGCGGCGGCGCTCGTCTGCGGCGGTCCCGGGCAGATGTCCTTCGAGGACCTGCTCGACCGGACCGAGGAGGAGATCTCCCAGGCCATCGCCCGCATGCGCGCGGGCGAGATCCAGGCCCGGCCGTGCGACCCGCAGGCCTGCTCGTATTGCCCTGTCATGAACTGCGCGAGGAGGCTCTCCTGATGCCGAACAAACTCACCGACGACCAGCAACGCATCGTCGATACCCTGGACCGCCCGCTCTTTGTGGCGGCGGGTGCCGGCTCGGGCAAGTCTTCCACGCTTGCCGAGCGCGTCTGCCAGGCATTTCTGCCGGGGCCGGACGGCGAGCCGCCCTACCTCGAGAGCCTCGACCAGGTGCTGGTCATCACGTTCACGCATGCCGCGGCCGACGAGATCAAGGAGAAGATACGCGCCCGCCTGCGCGAGGCAGGCCTGACCCGCCAGGCGCTCCAGGTGGACTCCGCCTGGATCTCCACGATCCACGGCATGTGCTCGCGCATCCTGCGCCGCCACGCGCTCGACCTCGGAATCGACCCGCAGTTCGCGCTGATCGGCGACACCGACGCCTCAAACGCCTCGGAGGCGGTGATCGACCAGGCCCTGACCCAGATCAGGGAGGATCGTCTCTATCCGGAGCTCCGCCGCGCGTTTGACCTCCGCGGCAGCATGGGCACCAACGACCGCGGCACCGTCTTCGGCATGGTTGACTCCTTGCGCGACGCCACCTCCAGTGCGGTCGCCGGCTTCGACTCCGTCTCGTTCCCGGGCACGGACCCCGACCTGTGGGCGGACCTCAGGCGCCTGCGGGATGCCTATGCCTCCCTGCTCAACACAGGCTGCGCGGAAAAGAGCTACAAGTCGGCCAGCGGGCAACAAAGCCAGGAGGAGCTGGAGGCTTCGCTGCAGTCGCTGGAAGAAGCCCTGCTCATGCCGCCGGGACAGCGCACAGCCGACGCCGCACGCGAGGCGCTCGCCCGTGTCGCCAAGCCCAACCGCCGCGTCGGCAACAAGACCTACAAGGCCGTCGCGGCCGACGCCGCATCCTGCCTTACCGCCTGTGCGCTCGACGTCTCGCTCGCGCAGATGGGCCCGCTGGCCGGCGACCTCCTGCAGATAGCCCGCTCGGTGGACGACGGCTATCGGCAGAGGAAGTTCAAGGAAGGCGTCCTCGACAACGACGACCTGCTTTCGCTCACGCTCAAGGCCTTCCGCGAGCACCCAGAGATCGCGGCCGAGTACTCGGACCGCTTCAAGCTCGTGATGGTCGACGAGTTCCAGGACACCAACGCCCAGCAGGTGCGCATGATCGAGCTGCTGAGCGGTCCCGACGCCTGCCACCTCTGCACCGTGGGGGACGCCCAGCAATCCATCTACCGGTTCCGCGCGGCCGACGTGCGTGTCTTCAGCGACCGCGAGGAAAAGCTCAAGGCTGCGGACGCGCCCGATGCCACAGGTCCGCGATCCCTCGTGCGCCTCAAGAAGAACTTCCGCTCTCATGCGGACGTGCTCAAGCTGGTCGAGAAACTGCTGGGAGACGGTCTCATGCCGGGGTTCATGACCTTGGAGCCCAATACGGAACGTCCGGACGGTCTCAAGGCCCAGGGCATGCCCCGTGCCGACTTCGAGATCGTATCCACGGGGTACCGCGGCGCCAATTCCGCCGAACGGACCGCGGTGGCCGCGGAGATGGTCGCCCAGCGCATCGCCGAGTGCGTGGCGGCGGGACAGGATGCGGGCGATGCGGTGCTGCTGCTCGGCCGCATGAGCAACGCCGCCGTCTATATGGACGCTATCCGCCGCCACGGGCTCGACTGCGTGGTATCGGGCGGCTCGACCTTCTCCCGCGCGGAGGAGGTTGGGCTGGTCGCCTCCATGCTGCACCTGCTCGCGTGCCCCAAAGACACCGACCGCGGTATGTTCCCGCTGTTGGAGAGCGACCTTTTCCGGCTGGACGGGGACGATCTCTGCCTGCTCGGCACCAAGGTGCAGGCTGCAAACGACGCCTACGCCAAGCGCCCGATCGACACCGGCCTGCTTGGCTTCGACCTGCCGGGCGGCGTGCAGCCCTCGGCACGCCTCGTGGCGGCGCACGAGGTGCTCTGTCGCGCCCTCTCGCGTGTGGGCAGCTGGCGCATCCAGGACATCCTCATCGGTATCATGCGCGAGTCCGGATGGCTCGCCCGCCTGGAGGCGCAGGGGGCCGAAGGCCTGGCAAAGGCAGCGAACGCCCTGGCGGCGGCCCGCTTTGTCGCCGAGCTCGCCGACGAGCACAGCATGGGGCCGGCACGTGCGGCAGAGGAGTTCGACCACTGGCTCCAGGTCTCCAAGGAGGGGCCGAAATCCCTGGTGGGCGGCTCGTCCAGCGCCGTGCGCGTGATGACCATCCACGCCTCAAAGGGCCTCGAGTTCCCCGTGGTTGCAATTGCGGACTGCTGGGACGCGGCGAGCGCCTCCGGCAGCGCGGGCATCACGAGCGTCAACCGCGGGGGAGCGGTGCTCGCGACGCTGGTTCCGGGCGACGTCGACCGTAAGGAGCTCATCGCGCAGGCACCCGACACGGAGGAGGAGTGCAAGACGCATGCCGACTGGGCGGGCTACCTCCTGCGCGACGATATCGAGGGGGACTTCGCCGAGTCCGTCCGCCTGCTCTACGTCGCGATCACCCGTGCCCGCGAGGCGGTGATCCTCGCAATGCCGGTGGCGCTGAGCAAGGAGAAGCGCGGCACCCGCCTGCAGGAGGGCGTCCTGGACGCCCTGGTGGGTATGGGCGAGATGCCGCAAGTGGGGGAGTCCTTCGTCGAGTACGGCGGCAGCGCCCCGTGCCGGATCCGCCGAGTCTCGCTGATGGTGGACAAGGGCGATGAGGACGGCTCTGATACCACGGATAAGAAACCCGAGGACGGGCAGTCAGAGGATAAGAAACCCCAGCGCTCGCTTGTCTTGGACTCCGTAGGCACGTTCGCCATGGATGACTCTCAGGATGCGGGCGGCGATGCGGAGGATGCGTGCTTTGACCTCTACGACCAAGCGGTTGCGGACGGTCTGGCGTTCGGCCTCGGCAAGGCCGAGCCGTGGCTGAGCCGTGAGGATGTCTTCTCGTACTCATCTGCCCACGCGCGGATGTGGGAGGCACATGCCGGCGACTTCGCAACCGGCTCTGTAGGCACTGGGTCCACAACCTCCGCAATCGGCGAGACTGCCGGTTCCGCGAATCGGGCTTCTTCGCCCTCCGGTGCTGAGCCGTCCAAGCTGCCCAAGGTCGTGATCGCGGACGGCGACGACACCGAGTCGAGCGAGTCCGCGCCCCTGCTCGATGATGCCGACAAAGCGACCAACCTGGGTTCCGCCTTCCACGAGCTGGCGCAGGTCCTGGTCGAGACGGGCCGTGACCTCACGCCGGACAAAATCCAGGCGTCCGAGCGCTACTGGCACCTCTCCAAGCGGGCCTGCGGCAGGCTCGAGGCTGCGCTGGGGCGCTGGCAGGGATCCCGACTTCGTGAAGAGGCTCTCTCCCATCGGCAGATCCGCGCCGAGGTGCCTTTCTTCAGCAAGGTCGCCGCGGACTACGGCTCCTACGTCGAAGGCGCCATCGACCTGCTCGCGACGGACTCAGGGTCCGAATCGGCCCTCGTCGTCGACTACAAGACGGGCGATGCGGGCCTCTCGCTCGAGCAGGTCCATGCACGCCATGTCATGCAGGCAAACTTCTACGCCTACGTGCTCATGCAGCAGGGCTTTGCCGAGGTCAGATGCGCGTTTGTCTGCGTCGAGCGCGATGCTGCGGAGGTGGGCGGCGAGCCGGGCCAGCCGGTTGTCGTCACCTACGCCTTCGACGGGGACAACCAGCCCGAGATCTAGCCGAATGCCCGCGTCTGACGCTGAGCCTCGAGCACGGTGAACATAGTCGTAGAGTCGAATGCCAGGATGGGGGAGTGGTTTCTGAACTTCACATCATTGGTCACCAAGAAGTCGGCATATGCCCGTCTTGTCGCTGCGAGGATGAGATTGTCCTCGAAGTCGTTGTGTATGTGCTGGAGGCCGATGGCGTAGTCGATATCGATCGCATCGAGAGTGACGAAGGTCGCTATCTGGCGTACCTCACGGATGATTTGCCATGCGTGGCTTGAGATTGCCTCTGTCTGCTCGGGCGAGACATCTCCCAGCGCCTCTCTGATTTCGCGCTTTCGCTGACGTTGATAAAGGAAGTACAGATCTTTGAGGGATGGGACACAGGAGTACATCACGAGTCCATGTGCCACTACGTAGTCGATCAGTTGACATGCCGACGCATGATATGGTCGCTCAGCCAGATAGTAATCGAGCCAGACGTTGGTATCGACAAAGATGCTAGGCGATCTCCCTGTCATGTTGCCACCCCCCGAGTTTACGCAGCTGTTCCTCGACCTCTTGGGGAGTCATGGGGGCGAAGTTCTTCGCCTTTTCTTCGTAAGCTTCAGCGAGCGCCTCTGCCAACTCATCATCGTAGTCATCGGAAATGTCATCGAGGGAATCGGCCTTCGATGGATCCGATTGAACGCTTGTCTTGCCAGCAAGGCCAAGCTTCTGGAAAAAGACCTGCTCTCGGTCACGCCCGGCACGTAGGAGCTGTAGGCGATTCTGGGCTTCCTCTGTAGGGACAAAGGGCTTCTCTTCCTCAGTTTCTGTTCGCAACGAGCTGTCGTACTCGATGGCGATGGTGCCGGAGAGAAAGGCCCGGATGAGTTCCGGACGGTAGCGCCCGGAGGCGGCGACCTCCCAGAGACCGCGGGCCGCCTCGGAGGGTGTGTAGCCGGCGGCGGCCAGCGCGGCGTCGCCCTGCTTCTTGACCTCGGGGTCGAGTCGGAAATTCATCTGTGCAGTCTTGGGGTGCTCTACGGTGGTGGGCATGTGTCCTCCTCCGATGTATCTATCTGTCTCTGTGGGTCTGTCTCAGCAAGAGTGCCGACCTGAGTTTTTACTGTATAACAGTATAACAAATGCGGCGCAACCACAATCGAACAAGCCGTGAAAGGTCCGCGAACGATGCCCACCCGCAGAAGGTGTCCGACCCATGCGGTAGACTAGACTGCGAAAAACAGACGCGGCTCCCCGGGGATGCCTCACGCCAGCGAGGCGTTGTTTGTCTTCTGGGGTGCCGCACACGCGGAAAGACTACCTATGGCCTTCGTACACCTGCACAACCACTCCGACTTCTCGATCCTCGACGGGGCTACGCGCATCCCCGACATGGTCAAGCGCGCCGTCGACCTCAAGATGCCGGCCGTCGCGCTGACCGACCACGGCTACATGTTCGGCATCCCCAACCTCGACCTGGAGTGCCGCAAGTACAACGACGGGCAGAAGGACGCCTGGCAGTGGCGCCACGACGTCGAGTGCTTCACCAAGGATTGGGAGCTCGAGGAGCCGGACCCCGACCCCGAGAGCGACAACGTCCATGATTTCGCCCACCGCCAGTGGGAGTCCGACGTCGCGATCTGGGAGCAAAACGGCGGCAAGGCCAACAAGGACGCGGCGCTCGAGGCCGTCCGTGCCAACAAGCCCGCACCGCTCATCAAGCCCATCTTTGGCTGCGAGGCCTACTTCATCACCGACGACTGCATCGAGAAGGGCACCAAGCAGACCCGCTACCACCTGATTCTCTTGGCCAAGGATTCCACGGGCTACCACAACCTGATGAAGTGCATGTCCATCGCCGCCGGCCACGAGATGATGTACTACAAGCCCCGCACCACGCTGGCCATGCTCAAGGAGTACCACGAGGGCCTCATCTGCCAGAGCGCCTGCGTGCAGGGCATCATCCAGCAGCGGATCCTGGACAACGACTTCGACGACGCCCGCCGCTGGGCCCAGACCTTCAAGGACATCTTCGGCGACGACTTCTACATGGAGATCCAGGACCACGGCCTCAATTTCCGCAACGCCTGGAACGACCGCTCGCTGGACGAGAAACTGATCGAGATCGCCCGCGACCTGGACATCAAGATCGTCGCGACCAACGACTTCCACTACCTCACCCGCGAGGACGCGCCCACGCAGGACATCCTCTCCTGCATCGGCAAGGCCACGACGCTCGACGACACCACGCGCATGCGCATGGAGGGCACCGAGTTTTACATGAAGTCCGAGGAGGAGATGCGCGAGCTCTTCTCGTGGATCCCCGAGGCCTGCGACAACACGCTCGAGGTCGCCGCCAAGTGCAATTACGAGATCGACTGGACCAAGATGTACCTGCCCAGCTTCCCCGGCCTGCGTCCGGGGGAGACGGCGGAGGCCCGCTTCCGCGAGGAGTGCGAGAAGGGCCTGGCCAAGCGCTACGGCGACAACTGGCGCGACCTTACGATCGGCGGCGAGAACGTCAAGGACCGCTTCGAGTACGAGTACAAGATCATCTGCGACAAGGGCTTTGCCAACTACTTCCTGATTGTGCAGGACTACGTCCAGTGGGCCAAGGACAACGGCATCGGCGTCGGCCCGGGCCGAGGCTCGGCTGCGGGCGCCATCGTCGCCTACGCGATGAACATCACCAACTTCGACCCGCTCGAGAACGGCCTGATGTTTGAGCGCTTCCTCTCGCCCCAGCGCTCCGAGATGCCCGATATCGACATGGACTTCGACGACGAGCACCTCCAGGACGTCCTGCAGCACGTCCGCGAGGTCTACGGCGAGGACCACGTCTGCAAGGTCATCACCTACTCCACGATCAAGGCCAAGCAGGCCATCAACGACGCCAACCGCGTGCTGGGCTTCCCGGTCTACAAGGGCCAGCAGCTCTCCAAGATGCTGTCCAACGACCCCAAGCTCACGCTGCCCAACGCCCTGCACAAGAATGAGAAGAAGCCCGACCAGTACAGCCCGGACTTCGAGGACGCCTACAACAAGGACCCCGACGCCCACCGCATCATCGACGCGGCGCTGGCCATCGAGGGCCTGACCCGCGGCGAGGGCGTGCACGCGTGCGCCACGCTGATCGCGCCGACGCCCGTCACCGACCACGTGCCCACCAAGCTCGACACCAAGGGCAACGTCACGATCACCCAGTACGAGGGCCACTCGGTCGCGGACATGGGCCTGCTCAAGATGGACTTCCTGGGCCTGCGCACCCTGACGGTCATCAACAAGGCACTGGCCAATATCCGCCACTCCTATCCCACCGCGGCGGACATCGATCGGATGCCCGATGCCGTGAAGGCTTGCATCAAGCCGGGCGCCACCTGCGTCGACATCGACGTGGACAAGATCGACTTCTCCGACCCCAAGATCTACGAGCTGCTGGGCTCGGGACACACCGCGGGCGTCTTTCAGGTCGAGTCCGACGGCATGACCAGCACGATCAAAAACATGCAGCCCACCGAGTACAAGCAGATCGTGGCTCTGATTGCCCTCTACCGCCCCGGCCCCCTGGGCGCCGGCATGGTCGACAGCTACATCAAGCGCATGCACGGCGAGGAGGCCATCTCCTACTACGACGACCGCCTCAAGCCGATCCTGGAGGAGACCTACGGCACCATGGTCTACCAGGAGCAGGTCATGCAGATCTCCGTGAAGATGTCCGGCTTCTCCGCGGGCGAGTCCGACTCGCGCATGCGCAAGCCCGTAGCCAAGAAAAAGATCAAGATGCTCACGAGCCAGGTCTTCCACTGGGAGGGCAACGGCGCCGACGAGACCATCTACGACCACTGGATGAACGGCGCGGTTGCCAACGGCTACAAGCGCGAGACGGCGCAGGAGCTGTGGGACAACGTCCTCGAGTTCGCGTCCTACGCGTTCAACAAGTCGCACTCCGCCGGCTACGCCATCCTCGTGATGCAGACCGCCTGGCTCAAGGCCTACTTCCCCAAGGAGTACATGGCCTCGGTCCTGACCTCCTACATGGGCAAGACGGACAAGATCGTGCACTACGTCACGTCCTGCCGCCGCGAGGGCATACCCATCCTGCCCCCCGACATCAACGAGTCCGGTCGAGACTTCACGGCGACGCACGAGGGTGTCCGCTTCGGTTTCGCCGGCATCCGCGGCGTCGGCGAAGGCGTCGCCGAGGTCATCATGGCTGAGCGCGACAAGGGCGGCCCCTTCAAGCACCTCAACGACTTCGTGGACCGCGTGGACTCCGCCTCCGCCAACCGCCGCGTGGTCGAGGCGCTGGTCAAGTCGGGCGCCTTCGACTCCACGGGTTACCCGCGCCGCCAGCTGATGATGCTGATCGACAAGAACAACCCGGAGAACATCCTGGACGCTGCCGCCAAACGCCAGCGCGACCGCGCGGCCGGCCAGAGCTCGCTCTTCGACCTCTTCGCGGAGGTGCCCGGCTCCGGATTCGAGAGCGACGCGCCCGCGCCCGACGGCCAGGAATGGGACCGTTCGACCAAGCTGCACGCGGAGCACGAGGTCCTGGGCCTGTACGTCTCCGACCACCCGCTGTCCCCGTACGAGTACGCGCTCTCCAAGGCGCGCGACTACACCATCGGCGAGCTCAACCAGACCGAGGAGGTGCCCGACCCCATCACGGGAGGCATGGTCGAGCGTCCCAAGGTCGCCGACGGCACGGACGTCCGCCTGGCGGGCATGGTCAACTCCGTGCAGAAAAAGACGACCAAGAACGGCGACCCGATGGCCATCGTCGTGCTCGAGGATATGGAGGGCGAGGTCACGCTGGTCGTCTTCCCCAAGGCATACAAGAAGTACGCCGGCATCCTCGCGGGCGAGCCCGACCCGGTGACGGGGGAGACCTCCGCTGACGTCTTCATCAAGGTCTTCGGCAAGCTCGAGCGCAGCGACCGCGGCGACCAGGTGATCGTCTCGACGATCGAGAGCCTGGAGCTGTCGGACAAGACCAACAAGCCCCGTGTGGTGGAGGTCTGCATGACCCCGCACCTGCTGAGCTACGACCGTATCCAACGCCTGCAGGGTATCCTCGTCCGCTACTCCGGCATGGACCGTGTGGAGCTGCTCGTGGAGGAGGCTTCCGGCGACACGATGCGCATGGAGCTGCCGACCAAGGTCGACGCGCGCAACATGATGCTGATGGCGGAGGTCACCGACTGCATCGGCCGCGGGGGGCGCGTGGCGATCGCGTAAAAATATGCTGCAGTCGCGAACTCAGTTCTCGGAGAAGGGACTGGCGCCGAAGGGACCGAAGGGATTGAAGTCGCCCTCGGGCCTGTGGCCGCCGCGATGTCCCTCGCCGTCCGGGATCGACTCGCCCGGAGCGCGCATTGATCCGGTGCCGACGCCCTCGGCAAGGTCGCGCAGGTAACCGAGCAAATCGGACAGCTCGTTGCGCTGGGATTCCTCGGTCGGCTCGCCGGCGTCGTCGGACGCGAGGCCGTCGGGGGTCTTGGCGCCCGCAGTGCCGGTGTCGGCCGCTGCGGCATTCTGCGCATAACGCCGGAAGGCGGCCTCGATCTCCTCGTCGGAGGGGACCTCCAGCTCGCGCGGGTCGCGGACGCGGTCCCGCCAGGCGGTGCCGTAGGGGCGGCGCGCCTCGCCGAGCGTGCGGCTGCTCGCCTCGAGCACCACACCGGCGGAGGCACGGCCCGGCGCGCAGGCGTCGAAACGCGCGATCAGCGCCTCGGCGAAGGCGGATTCTCCCGTCGTGGCCAGGTCGCTGAGCGTGCGCTCCCACTCGATATGCGAGGCCAGCGCGAGGTCGATCCTGCGCAGGCGCTGCTCGGGCGAGAGGCCTGCGAGCTCGGGGTGGTCCAGAAGCGGCACGTCGCACAGGGCGACGCCCGCATGGGGGACGACGGGGGAGATGGTGTGGCGCGTGCGCGTCATCTCGAGGACATCGGACCGGTAGAGGTCGCCGAAGGGCAGCAACGCCGCGGTGACCGCGGCACGGCCGTCCGCCTCGAGGGCCAGGTACGTCTTGTCCGCAGGGGAGAGGACGAGCGCGTCGGTGCGAGCGGCGAGGTCCGCGAGCTCTGTGGCAACGATGCCCGCCTCGCGCCGTGCGGCGCGCATGCGTTCCTCGTCCCCGTGCGCGGCGTCGTAGCCGACGACCGTCGCGCGGACGAGCTCGGGGTCACGTTCCTGCATGTCCACGCGGAGGTTCGCGGCGAGCCTGCGGCAGTCGTCCCTGCGCGCCGCCGCGGCGAGCACCCGGCGCCAGGGCGTGAGGCCGTCGGCACCTGCGCGGACCGCACCGTTTGTCTTTGCGGCGGGTACGTCGGCAAGCGGGTTGGCGAGCAGCACGTGCACGTGGGTGGGGCCGAGCGCGTCGCTCGCGAGCGTCGCCAGCGCCATGGAGCCGAGCGTGCCGTCGAGTGCCAGCGCGACGTCCGTCTTGCCGACGGCGCGCGCATAGCCGCGGATGCCGAGCGCGAGGGCCTCCCAGCAAAAGAAGGGTTGGTTGTAGACCTCGGGCTCCAGGGGCTCGGAGAGCGCCGCCTCGCCCTCGGGGCCGACCACGGCGCTGATGAGGGCTTCTTCGTAGGAGGGGGCCGAGGCGGCGAGGTCGCCCTCCGGCGTCAGGATGAAACTGCCGCCCGTGAAGACCTGCGTGTCGTAGCAGCCCAGCGAGCCGGCCGCGACGATCCAGACGCCGCCCTGCCTGGCGTCCTCGACAAATCCGCCCTCCACGAGCGCCGTGCCGAGCGCGCTGGCCGGGTCGTCGGCGGCGTAGCCATAGATCGGCAGATAGACGATGCCATCGATGTCAAAGTCGTAGTCGCAGAGGTCCTCGAGGTCGTCGAGGGTAAAGGCGACGGCGAAGCGGCAGCCTTCGAGCTCGAAGGTGGGGGCGTCCATTCCCGTGCCCGTGTCGGAGAGCACGCTGTCGCCCTGCGCACCGCCGGCCATCGCCTGCGCGTAGGCAGAGAACCGCAGCGGCAGCGCCTGGCCGCCCGAGAGGAGCATGGCCTCCGGAATGACCTCCTCGCCCACCATGGTCGCGACGGGGACGACGGTGGGGCAGGCGACGCGGTCGGCCAGGTCCACGACGGTCTCCGCGAGGTCCATCATGTAGCCCTGCCGCTCGACATAGGGCACCGGCACGGCTCCCGTCAGGGCGCATGCAGGCACGACGAGCAGGCCGACGCCTTGCGACGCCGCCTGCTCGCTGTACGCGACGATGCGCTCGGATGTGGGGCCAAAGTCGGAGGCCCGTGTCTCTATCTGCGCTACGCCAATTCTCATAGGGGATTAGGCCTCGGCCTTCCACAGACCGTGGAGGTTGCAGTACTCGTAGACGGTGCCCTGCTTGCCCTCGGCCAGGTGGAAGATCACCTGGGGCTTGTCGCCCGGCTTGAGGTACTTGACGACGTTCTTATCCTCGGTGGCCAGGGCGATCCACTGGATGTAGTGCTCGGGGAGCATCGGGTGCTCGACGGAGCCGACGGTCACGGTGATGGTGCTCTCGCTCGTGCGCTCGATCGCGGGGACGTGCTTCTCGGTGGCGGCGTCGGTGGTGTTGGCCTTGAGCTCCTCCATGGGCTCACCGCAGCACTGCGGGGTGCAGGTGCCCTTGTTCACGACCAGGACCAGGTTGCCGCACTTGTTGCAACGATAAAAAATCGGCTCTGCCATAGCGTTTCCTCTCTCTCGTCGGCGCCGTGTGCGCCTTTGGCAGTATTGTGGCACAGCGGGCGGACAAGGTCACCGTCTTCTCTCGGACGGGATGTTCCCGGGCTGCCCTCCCGGGTTTGGGGCAGTCTCGCACGAACCATCACACGGTGCTTGAACGTGTCCGCCTCGTGTGGTAAAAATAAGAACAAGCGTTTGCGTACTGTATTTACGTACAGCGGCAGGTGCGATTGACGAGGGATAACGGACGGGGCGGAGGTGCGCATGATCATACTCGGGATCGACCCAGGCCTGGCCCATACGGGCTGGGGGGTGATCGAGACGCGGGGGGCGGTGTCCCGAGCGCGCGCGTACGGCTGCGTCACCACCTACGCCCATGAGCCCATCGACCAGCGCCTGGGCAAGATATTCAAGGAGATCTCCGAGGTCATCGGGTCGTACCATCCCAGCCAGCTCGCGATCGAGAAGATCTTCTTCGGTGAGAACGAGCGCTCCGCCATCGCCACGGCGCAGGCCCGCGGCGCAGCCATCGTCGCCTGCGCGCAGGGCGGACTTGAGGTGGGCGAGTATACGCCCATGCAGATTAAGCAGGCGGTCGTGGGCACGGGCAGTGCCGACAAATACCAGGTGATCTACATGGTGCGCACGGTACTCAAGCTCGACCACGACCCGCATCCCGACCATGCGGCCGACGCTCTGGCCGCCGCCGTCTGCCACGCGAACCTCCTGCGGACCCAGGCGCTCACGCGCCGGGCCGCCGACGACGAGGCGATGCGCGAGGCCGACCGGGCGGCACTCGAGGCTCGGGCCGATGCGGCGCGCGAGGTCACAGCCGCGGCGACCGCGGCAAACATCCAGCGGGACCGGGACGGCAAGGTCGCCATCGCCACGCGCCAGAGCCGCATATCCACGAGAAAGGCGTCGTAAATGATTGTGCAGCTGACGGGTACGCTCGTCGAGGCATTTCCGACCCACGCGGTGCTCGACGTGGGCGGTGTGGGCTACGAGCTCGGCATATCGGCTAACACGGCGGCGTCGCTGCCCGCGGTCGGGGAGGCGGGAGTCACGCTCTACACCCGCCTGATCGTGCGCGAGGACGCGATGGAGCTCTACGGATTTGCCACACGCCAGGAGCGCGCCCTCTTTGACCGCCTGATCTCCATCTCGCGCGTCGGGCCGAGCCTTGCTCTGAGCACGCTCTCCACCTTCACTCCGCAGGCGCTCGCGACCGTGGTCGCCACGCAGGATGTCACGCGCATGACGCAGGTATCGGGCGTGGGCAAGAAGAACGCGCAGCGCATCCTGATGGAGCTGCAGGACGTCTTTGCCAAGGACGCCGAGCTCCGCAGCCTGGTGGGCCTCAGCACCCAGCAGGAGATCCGCGCGAGCGACCTGCGCCCGCAGACGCAGAGCGTGGTCGCGGAGGCGACCGAGGCGCTGCTCGGCATGGGTTTTGCGCCGCAGGAGGCGGAGCTTGCGCTCGAGGGCCTCGACGGGCAGGCCGACGTGAGTGCCGCGGTGCGCTACGCGCTCAAGCGCCTGGGCTAGCGGACGGAAGGACTGACACATGGCAGTGTGGGAGGCAAGCAAAGACGACCTCTTCGACGATATGCCGCCCGAGCAGGAGCGTTCTGCCACCCGGGCGGTGACCGGCGAGCTGACGGCGGACGACCTGGAGGTCGACCGCACCCTGCGCCCGCAGTCGCTCTCCGAGTACCTCGGGCAGACACGCGTGTGCGACAACCTGCGCGTGCTGATCCAGGCCGCGCGCGACCGCAACGAGCCGCTCGACCACGTAATCTTCTCGGGCCCCCCGGGCCTAGGCAAGACGACCCTGGCAGGCGTCGTGGCAAACGAGATGGGTGCCAAGCTGCACACCACCTCTGGTCCCGCCATCGCGCGCACGGGCGACCTCGCCGCCATCCTTACCAACCTCGAGGCGGGCGACGTGCTCTTCGTCGACGAGATCCACCGCCTCAACAGGCAGGTGGAGGAGGTTCTCTACCCAGCCATGGAGGACTTCTGCCTGGACATCGTGATCGGCAAGGGGCCGGCGGCGCGATCCATCCGTCTCGACCTGCCCAAGTTCACACTGATCGGGGCCACCACGCGCACAGGCCTGCTCACCGGGCCGCTGCGCGACCGCTTCGGCATCAGCTACCGCCTGGACTACTACACCGACGCGGAGCTCACGCAGATCGTCGAGCGCTCGGCCCGCATCCTCGCGGTCGAGATCGACCGGCAGGGGGCGGCGGAAATCGCGAGCCGCAGCCGCGGCACCCCGCGTCTGGCAAACCGCCTGCTCAAGCGAGTGCGCGACTATGCGCAGGTACGCGCGGGCGGCAAGATCACCTGGGAGGTCGCGTCCGAGGCCCTGGGCTTCTTCGAGATCGACGAAATGGGCCTCGACTGGATGGACAAAAAGATCCTCCAGGCCCTCGCGGGCACCTTTCGCGGACGTCCCGTCGGCCTCACGACGGTCGCGTCGGCGGTGGGCGAGGACCCCTCGACCATAGAGGACGTCTACGAGCCCTACCTGCTGCAACGCGGCCTGATCGTCCGCACGCCGCAGGGCCGTCAGGCGACGCCGGCCGCCTTCGAGCACCTAGGACTCGCCCTGCCGGCGAGCCAATAGGGCTCAACGGCACGCCTATTGCAGTCGACTGGCGGGTCGCCGTATCTCCTGCCCGCCCATGGAAAGAAGGACGCATGCTCCAACGTGACTATCTCCTCGAGGTTATCAGCCAGTTCGTCGAGGCTGTGTCGAGAGCGCTGCTCGTGGCGCGGGCGGCGCAGGACGAGCCTGCGGCGCTCGAGGCGGCGGGCGAGGTGGAGCACGAGGTTGCCGGCCTGCTGGACATGGACCCCGACGTGGCGATGCAGCTCACACCCGACTCGCTGGTGACGATGATGCTACTCTCGGGCATGGGCGACGCCCTCGCGGGGTATGTGGCCTTTGCGTTGAGCCGGGCGGCGGACGTCTACGACCGGGCGGGTGACCCCGATACGGCGGGCGCGCGCCGCGCGCAGGCGGAGGCCATTGCGGGGAGCTTTGGCGTCGACACCGAGGAGCCGCCCGAGGAGCTGCGCCCGCTTGCGGGTCAATTGGATGAATAGGGCGGCGCTGCGACACGGCATCGCCCCCCGATGTCGGTAGACTGGCGGGACACGGAGCATGTCCGGTGCAACGGTTAGACTTGTTGGCAGGCACGACGGCGGGGTCCGGGCGATGTGTTCGTCTTCCCGACGTATCGCATGGCAGGGAGAGGCATGGCAAAGTTCAAGGAGTACAGCGACTACGGGTCGTACGGCGGCGAGGAGCATACCGCAGGCGCGGCTGTCGGGGGATTTTTCCTGGTCGCCTTTTTGCTGTTGGTGGTTGCGGCGGTCGTGATCGGCTTCGAGCTTTTCCGCGAGGCGACGGCGGTCAAAGAGGAGGCCACCGACACGCTCGCACAGATCTCTGTGCTCAAAGACGAGCTCGGCAGCGGTGATTTCCAGTCGGCCACCACGACCGCGGCGTGGATCTCCGAGCAGGCGGACAGCATGCGCGAGGACACGGACGGCTGGGTGTGGCAGGTCTGCGCGCGGCTGCCCATCATCAAGGACGACGTGGAAAACGTGCGGACGCTCACGAGCGTCTTTGACAGGCTGTCCGACAATGTGATCGACCCTGTGGTGCAGGCGGGTGCATCGGGCGACGCGACGGCACTCGCGACCGCGGCGACCAATGCGGACGAGCAGGTGACACAGGCACAGGCGGAGCTCTCCGCGCTGCCCTCGAGTCACTTCCCGGAGATCGGCAACGCAGTCTACCGTGCGCAGGAGGCGCTCGACGAGGTGGCGGCGTATACGTCGAGCACCGCCAACGCCGCCCAGGCCGCACAGGCGGCCACGGATGCGGCGGCAGCGGCGGCAAACGCCGGGTAGGCGACTGCGGCGCCAGGCGACACAACAAAGCGAGGCCCGCCGGCGCGGGTATCGCCGGATGAAGACAAACGGGTGCGCACACAGCCCAGACGACCGAGGAGAGAGGAAACGGGACATGCAATCCAAATTCAAGCAGGCGACCGACCGGCGCGTGGCTATCTTCTTTGCCGAGGGACTCGAGGAGGTCGAGGCGCTCTCGCCCGCCGACATCCTCTTCCGTGCGGGCATCCCGCGCGACCTGGTGGCCATCACGCCCGAGCGCATGGTGCAGACCTCACACGACGTCTACGTGCGCTGCGACCGCACCATTTACGACGAGGACTTCTCCTTCGACGACTACGACCTGCTCTTCCTGCCGGGCGGCATGCCGGGCACGCTCAACCTCAAGGCGTGCGGGCCGCTGACCGAGGCGGTCGAGCGCTTTGCCGACGCCGGTGCGGGCACGGGCACCGAGGGCAAGCAGGTCGCGGCCATCTGCGCGGCGCCGTCGATCCTCGCGGAGCTCGGGCTGCTCCGCGGCCGTCGCGCCACCGCCAACCCCAACTTCCAGCACGTGCTGACGGAGCAGGGCGCCACGGTGGAGCCGGCGTCCCCGGTCGTGGAGGACGACAACATCGTCACGAGCCAGGGTATGGGTACGTCCGTCGACCTCGGCCTCGCGCTGGTACGCCGTATCCTCGGCGACGAGGCGGCCGCCCGCGTGCGCGAGGGCATCGTCGTGCTGCATTAGCGCCGCTCGGGGAGCCCATGGCAGCAAAGCAGCGGTCGTACCTCGTGATCGACCTCAAATCGTTCTATGCGTCGGTGGAGTGCGCCGACCGCGGGCTGGACGCCATGACCACCAACCTTGTGGTGGCCGACCCCACCCGCACGGACAAGACGATCTGCCTGGCCGTCTCGCCCTCCATGAAGGCGCTCGGCGTGCGCAACCGCTGCCGCGTTTTCGAGATTCCTCCCGGCATCGACTACATCACGGCGCCGCCGCGGATGCAGCGCTACATCGACGTCTCCGCCGAGATCTATGCCATCTACCTGCAGTGGGTCGCAAAGGAAGACATACACGTCTACTCGATCGACGAGGCCTTCCTCGATGTGACGGGCTACCTGGAGCTGTACGGGTGCTCGGCGCGCGAACTGGGCGAGCGCATCCGCAGCGACGTGGTGGCAAAGACAAACATACCGGCTACCTGCGGTCTCGGCACCAACCTCTACCTCGCCAAGGTCGCACTCGATATCGTGGCCAAGCACCGTCCCGACTTCTTCGGCGTGCTCGACGAGGCGACCTACCGCGGCACGCTGTGGGGGCACAAGCCGATCACGGACTTCTGGCAGGTCGGCCCCGGTATCGCGCGTCGCCTGGAGGCGATGGGCATCACCTGCATGGGCGAGCTGGCCCTGGCGTCGCAGGATCCCCGCCGCCACGAGGCGCTCTACCAGGAGTTCGGCATCAACGCCGAGATCCTGGTTGACCACGCCTGGGGCATTGAGACCGTGGGGATGCCGCAGATCAAGGCGTACCGGTCCGACAACCACTCGCTCTCCAACGGCCAGGTGCTCGGCTGCTCCGTGAGCGCAGAGGACGGCCTGCTTCTCGCCAAGGAGATGGTGGAGCGCGTGGTGCTCGATTTGGTGGACAAGCAGTGCGTCGCGAGCTCGCTCTATGTGTGGTGCGGTTTCGACCTCACGGCTGAGGAGAAGAAGTGGGTCCGCCGCGTCGGCGCCCGCGGGGCGGTCATGGGCCCGGGCGCGCATGCCGGGGCGAACTTCGTCGTGCCCACCGACTCACGCCGCACCGCGCTCGACGCGCTGGCCGAGATCTGGCCCCAGATCGCCCTGGCCGCCGGGGACCGCAAGATCAAGCGCATCGGCGTGATCCTCGGCAACGTGGAGCCAGCTGGCCAGAGTGGTCAGCAGCTCTCGCTTTTCGCGGACCCCGAGGCGGAGGAGCGCGAGCGGCGCCGCCAGCAGGCCATCAGCGCAATCAAGCACAAGTACGGTAAGAACTACCTGCTCAAGGGCATGGATCTTCTTCCCGCAGCAAACGCGCGTGAGCGCAATACGCAGATCGGAGGCCACCGTGCCGGCGCATGACAATCGGGCAAGCGATGCCTTGGGTGGCGCTGCTATCGATCCCTTTGCGCTGCGGCCGTCGCCTCCGGGTGGGCGGCAACGTATGCCGCTCGAGCAGCGGGCCAAGATCTTCATCCCCTTCGACCCGCTGGAGGGGTTCTCGGACGCGCTGCGATCGGCCGAGCTGCGCGTGGAGATGGAGAAGCGTGCCCAAGACGAGCATCCCGTGGGCGACGGCTTCGACGATTGACGTTGACTTGCAAGCTGCCCGACGCCTCGCGCGGAAACCCATGAAATCTTCGACAATTGACGCTTGCGCGCCTGCGGGCCGATTCGTATCATATGTATCTGCTGCGACGTTCGCGGCGACACATAGGCCGGCATAGCTCAGTTGGTAGAGCACCGCTCTCGTAAAGCGGGGGTCATCAGTTCAAGTCTGATTGCCGGCTCCATCGAATGCAAAGGCCAGGGTCACACGTCCCTGGCCTTTTCATTGTCGGGGATAGCGCATGGATCTGGCTCAGGTTACATACGGCAATTTGACGCAGATTGCATACGACGTAAATACGCTGGCGGGCTTCTTGGGGCGACGCGGCGTGCCCGAGCTGACACAGGACGCTCTTGCGGCGCGCTATGCCTGGCGACAGGCCGACGTCATGGCACTATTCGGCGGGTCGATTTTGGCCGGCGGCGACGTACTGGCGGCCGCCATGCGCGCGGGCGTGGCACGCACCTACGTGATTGTGGGCGGGGCGGGCCATACCACCCAAACCTTCCGCGAGCGGGTGCGCGGGCTCTGTCCCGACCTCGACTTCGCGGACGACGCGTGTGAGGCGGATGTCTTTGCCGCGTATCTGCGCACGCGCAACGGGTTGGAAGCCGACCTGCTCGAGCGCCGGTCCACCAACTGCGGCAACAACATCACCTACCTGCGCGACCTTCTCGTCGAGCACGGCGTGCCCTGCCGCACGCTCATCCTCTCGCAGGACGCCACTATGCAGCTGCGTATGGAGGCGGTCTGCCGTCACGATTGGCCGGAGGCGGAGCCGGTGAGCTTCGCCACCTATGCTACGCGGGTGGTGGTGAAGCGGCGGGCTGCTGACGGCAGCGGCTGCGGAGATGCCATCAGTAACGGAGATGCTATCAGTGGCGGCGATGCCGGCGCTGACTATACCGAGCAATCCTCCCTCGCTGATCCGCTCGACACGTTGGCATTCGATCCTGAGCCGCTAGGCATGTGGACGCCGCGCCGCTACCTTACCTTGCTGATGGGTGAGATTCCCCGACTAACGGACGACGAACATGGTTATGGCCCGCACGGTAAGGATTTCCTTGTCCACGTGGACATCCCGGATGAGGTAATGGCTGCCTTTGATCGCCTGCACGCAGCATTCCCCGACTGCGTCCGAGCTGCAAATCCCCGCTTTGCCACGCGTTAGGCTGGATAGGGTGGGCAGGATTGCGCCGCATGATTGTGCGCTTGGCATCCGGTTAATGCATCGGACGCCCGACCCGAGCTCGTCGGTATACCGGGCGGCCTTGAGGCGTGCGATACCGTCTACCTCGGTTTTCCCATTTGGTGGTACACCACGCCCATGATCGTGCGGAGTTTCCTTGATGCCTGCGACCTCACAGGCAAGACGGTCATGCCCTTCTGCACCTCAGGCGGTAGCGACATCTCCGGTGCCGTCTCCGACCTGCGAGATATCTATCCGGATCTGGACATCCGCGACGGGCTTACCGTCACGGGCTCGCATTTGGACGAGGGCGCCGACCTCGCGGCGGACTGGATCAGCCAGCCATGAATTTCGACAACCACACCAAACGCATGCTCGTGGACCACACGATTGCCGCGGTATTGCTCGCCCTGATGGTCACGCCTTTCGACTGGGGATTGGCCCATGAGTGGCTGGGTGTGGCGTTCTTCCTGCTCTTCGCGTGCCATCAGTGGCTCAATCGTGCCTGGTGGCATGCCCTTGGCCGCGGGAGATGGAGTGCGCAGCGGGTGGCGGACACGGCGGTCGACCTGGCGATGACAATCTGCGTGTTGGGCCTTCTTGCCAGCAGCCTTGTGCTCTCGCGCTTCGTGCTGATCTGGGCGCCGGCGGTGTCCGGCGCTATGGCCGTAGGGTATGCGGTGCGTACGATCCTTGTTTGCAGGAGAAGCGGATCGCACGCCCAACGGCAGTAATAGCATCAAGATTTACGGCCCCCGGAGACATTTCTCGGAGGTGCTCAGGGGCCTTGCTCAGGGATTTCAAATGCGGATAGGGTCTGTCGGCTGCGCCTACGCCGTCGCGCGGGTGCGCTCGGTCCACACGTGGCCGCACACGTTGCAACGGTACTGCTTGATCACCCAGTCGCCGTCGCGCATGGTGGTGACGAGGTCCACATCCTCGCTGCCGCAGTCGGGGCAGTCGGGGGTGGAGAGGTAATCGTCCAGGTCGGTCACGCTCACGTAATTCGTCGCCATGTCTGCTCCTTGAAGCTATTCCCTATTGTCTGATGCGCCAGTCCTCGTCGATGGTGCGCGCCTCCTCGGAGAAGACCAGACCGACCTTGACCACGGGTTTGTTGCTTGTCGCGTAGGGAATGAGGTAGCCCAGATCATCTATCTGTGCGAGTGCGTCGGCGGAGTCAGGATGCGTCTCGCCCGCCTTGCGGTACTTGAGCTCTAAGACGTAGGTCGCAGCAGGCGCCTCAATCACGGCGTCGATGCGGCCCGTCGCCGTGCGGACCTCGGTCTGGACATTGGCCCCCACCAGCTTGAGTATGAGGTAGAGCTGTGCCTGGAAGGCTTTCTCGTCCTTCGCTGCCAGGTCGTAGGGGATGCCGGCAAGGAAGGAGCGCAGTTCGCGCAAGGCTGCATCCATGCCGCTGCGTAGCAGGGAGCGAATGAAGCGGAAGACGAACCCATCCGTCTCTACGTCAGACCTGCCTGTGTAGAAGGGCAGGAGCGTCTTGGAGAGGCCTTCGGCTACCTCGGCGTTGGGAATCCCGAGCGTATAGGCTTTGAGCAGCGGGTCGTAATCCTTGATGGTGAGGTAGCCACTCTGGTACATGAAGGGTACGGGGTCTGCCATGCCCTCGGTGGGAGCGTCGAAAGAGGACGCTGACACCTCCACCCCTTCGAGCTCGGGCAGGGTCACGTCTGACTTTCGCAGCATGTTGACAAGCGCGGTCGGCGTGCCCGAGCCGAACCAGTAGGAGTCGAGGTCCCTGCGGTCGAATGCCGCCACGAGGCTGAACGGGTTGTAGATCTCCGCCGGCTCCCGGGTGAACCGGTAGCCATCGTAGTGCCTGCGTAGCTCCTCGCGGCACTCAGCCGGCGTGATGCCCAGCTCGCCCGCGAGCCAGGCCACGTCGGGGGCAATCGGCCCGTCCAGCTCCTGCGCCGTGATGCCGCAGATGCCGCCGAACTGTGGGTCCATGCTCACGTTGACCAGGTTGTTGAGCTCGCTGAATATGCTGAGCTGGCTGAACTTGCTGATGCCGGTGATGAAAAGGAAGGCGAGGTTGGCCTCGTTCTTCTTGAGCGGGGAGTAGAACTCGCGCATGATCTCGCGGAAGCGCTGCAGGCGCTCGGGATTGTGCATGACATTGAGGAGCGGTGCGTCGTACTCGTCCACGAGAACGACCACGCCGTTGGCGCCCTCGGGCGTAGCCCGCGCGGCGCTGATTAGGGCGTTCAGGCGACTACCCGGCTGCTCGGCCGGCCGGTCGATGCCGTAGAGCTTTTCGTAGGGACCGAAGAGACCGTCGAACTTTTCCTTGAGCGTCCATTCCTCGGTGCCCTTGAAGTCCGAAAGGTCCAAGCGCAGCACGGGGTGGACAGGCCACTTTTCGCGTGTGTCGAGCCGTTCGATAGCGAGGCCGGAGAAGAGGTCCTTGCGTCCCTGGAAGTAAGCCTCCATCGTCGAGACCAGGAGCGTCTTGCCGAAGCGGCGCGGACGGCTGAGGAAGCGGTAGTCACCGCCCGAGTTGATGAGGTCCCAAAGGTAAGCGGTCTTGTCCGCATAGAGGTAGCCCTCCGTGCGAATCTTCTCGAATACCTGCACCCCCACGGGATATCGGTGCGGCGCGTCGGCGTACATGGGCCCTCCTTCCGGTTCCGCTTTCATTATACCGAGCGGGGAGGTGTGTACGAGATATAGGGCGTATGGCAGGCTGCGGCCTATGTTTGTTCGGGCCGCAGCCCTCGTCGCCTATTCGCTCTCGATTAGGATCTGGCGCACCTCGTCGGGCGTGAGGGTGTGGTAGCCGCCGGTCAGCAGGAAGGTGCCGGCCACGACGTCGTCGTATATGTCGGGTGTGAGCCCCAGCTCGCTTGCGTGCTTGACGACGCCGATCTCGTCCATCCAGTCGGACATTGCAGAGAGGCCGGCCTCGGCGAGCTCCGCCTCGGTCTTGCCCTCGGGCGAGATGCCCCACACGTTGGTAGCGAAGCGGGCGAACTTGGCCAGGCCGTACGGCATGATGTGGCGGTAGTAGGGTAGGCTGACTGCCGAGAGGGTCATGCCGTGGGTGGCATTGGTCACGGCGCCGATGGCCTGGCCGATCATGTGGACCTCCCAGTCGGTCGACTTGCCGCAGGCCAGCAGCGTGTTGAGCGCCCAGGTGCAGACCCAGGAGATGTTGGAGCGCGCCTCGTAGTCGGTGGGGTCCTTGACGGCGACGCGGCTCGAGACGATGAGGCTCTTCATGAGGCCCTCAGCCAGATAGTCGCTGGTGTTGTCATCCTCGCCGGAGAAGTACTGCTCGCAGATGTGGTTGAAGGCGTCATAGATGCCGGCGCGCATCTGGTAGTCGGGCACGGTGAAGGTGAGCTCGGGGTTGAGGATCGTGAACCTGGGCATGACCTCGGGGCCATAGACGTGGCCGATCTTGAGCTTCTGCTCGTGGTTGGTGATGACCGAGCCTGCGTTCATCTCCGAGCCGGTGCCGGACATGGTGAGGATGGTGCCCACGGGTACCACGGTGCCGGGCTCGGGGTCGGCCATGTCCAGGTAGAAGTGCTGCCAGGCGTCGCCGTCGTAGTGGGCCGAGACCGAGACGCCCTTGGCGTAGTCGATCACGGAGCCGCCGCCCACGGCGAGGATCAGGTCCACATTGTGCTCGCGGGCGAGCTTGCGGCCCTCGTCGAGCTTCTCCACGGTGGGGTTGGACATGACGCCGGGCTCCTCGACCACGGTCTTGCCCGCTGCCTGCAAGATGCCGATCACCTGGTCGTAGAGGCCGCTGCGTTTGATGGAGCCGCCGCCGTACGTAAGCATGACGGTGGGCCCGTATTGAGCGAGCTCGCCGGCCAGCTCTACGAGGGCGTCGGGCCCGAAGTGGACGCGGGTGGGGTTGTGATAGGTGAAGTTGCCGAGCATGGTGATCCCCTTTCCATCGGGTTGCTATCTATCCCGAGTATGGTCTTGACGGAAGAGGATTACCAATACCTATTTGTTAAGCAAAACATGCCAGTCAGGCATGGTTCAACGGCGCCGGCAAGACACTCGTGGCGGCCGGCCCTTCTTCGCACGTCAGAGCGCCAGCGCGATGACCGCCGAGACGACGCCGACCAGCGCGAGCGGGATGCACCCGTCCCAGAAACTCTGCACGTAGGGGAGTCGATAGTAGAGCGTGTAGCAGACGGTGCAGGCGGCCAGGGTCGCGAGTGTGAGCACGACGAGCAGCACGACGGCGGCGCCGGCGACGGCCGGCTGGGCGGCGAGGTGGTTCGCGACGTTGAGCTCGAGGGCGGTCCACGCGCAGAAGAGCGCGAGCTCGGTCGTGACGGGTCGGTCGAAAAAGCGCACGGTGATGGCGAGAAGCACGCCGTAGAGGGCGATGCAACCGAGGTCGATCCAGAGGCCGGACACGACCGTGCGGCCGAGTCCCGCCATCCCGGCCACCATCTGCTGCACGGCGAGTCCGCCGCAGACCACGGCACCGAGGATGCAGACGACGCCAGTGGCGTTGAGCAGGCCAGCGGGCGAGGGTTTCTCACCCGCTGGCGTCGGCGCGAAGAAGACACACCACCATACGAGGTAGAGGACGGCACACCCGACCATCCACCAATGTCCGTGCACAATCTGGTCCACGCCCGTCATTCCCGCGTCTGAGAGCCCCGCACCTGACATGCTGCCTCCCCGTTTGTCTTCCCGCCGTATCCCTTTTGGCTGCAACGAGACGTGATTGAAGGTTGGGCCGACGGGCAGACGGTGACAGATATGTACACGATTCAGTGTGCATTAATATTGTAATGGATTTATAAATGACTATATACCTCTATACATTCAAATAATGCAAGCTAAATTTTGCAAAATGCCTGATAAATCGGTATGCGGTATATTTAGTAGCGAATTTATTTCCTATAGGTGATTCAAATATTTCGGCTTATACTATGCGACTGGAGAAGGGTCGAGCCGGGCATCCGGACAAACGGTCGGATTTGACCGGGCGTCGGAGTGCCGGGCGAGACGGGCTTCCACACCGCGGGGCACACGCCTCGCAGTACCGAGCGGGGCACTCGCCTCGCATCAACTTGCCGCATGACTTGCGGCCAGAAGGAGGAATGTAGTATGGGTCGTTTCACCAATCCGCGTGACGTGTACTTCGGCGAGGGTGCTCGCCACGAGGTCAAGAACCTCAAGGGCCACAAGGCGATCATCGTCTCCGGCGGCCACAGCATGCGTCGCGGCGGCTTCCTGCAGGACATCCAGAAGGACCTCGAGGACGCCGGTTTTGAGGTCAAGCTGTACGAGGGCGTCGAGTCCGATCCTTCCGTCGAGACCGTCATGAGCGGTGCTGCCGTGATGCAGGAGTTCCAGCCCGACTGGATCATCGCCCTGGGCGGCGGCTCCCCGATCGACGCGGCCAAGGCCATGTGGATCAAGTACGAGTACCCCGAGTGCACCTTCGAGGATATGTGCAAGGTCTTCGGCATCCCCGAGCTCCGCAAGAAGGCCCACTTCTGCGCCATCAGCTCCACGTCGGGCACCGGCACCGAGGTCACCGCGTTCTCCATCATCACCGACTACCACAAGGGCATCAAGTACCCCATCGCCGACTTCGAGATCACCCCGGACGTCGCCATCGTCGACCCCGAGCTCACCTACTCCATGCCCGCCAAGCTCTGCGCGCACACCGGCATGGATGCACTGACCCACTGCCTCGAGGCCTACGTCTCCACCGCGGCCTCCATGTTCACCGACGCCAACGCCCTGCACGGCATCCGTGAGATCACGACCTGGCTGCCCAAGTCCTACGAGGGCGACAAGGAGGCCCGTCAGCACATGCACGAGGCACAGTGCATCGCCGGCATCGCCTTCTCCTCTGGCCTGCTCGGCATCGTGCACTCCATGGCGCACAAGACCGGCGCTGCCTTTGAGAACGGCCACATCATCCACGGCTGCGCCAACGCCATGTACCTCGGCAAGGCCATCCAGTGGAACTCCAAGGACAGCCGCGCCCGCGAGCGCTACGCCTACGTCGCCAAGGAGATCCTGCACCTCGAGGGCACCACGGACGAGCAGCTCGTCGAGGCCCTGGTCCAGGACATCCGCGACATCAACGACACCCTCAACATCCCGCAGGGCATCAAGAACTACGCCAACGGCGGCATCAAGGCCGACGACAACGCCCAGCCTGTGATGGTCTCCGAGGCCGAGTTCAAGGCCAAGCTCCCGCAGATCGCTGCCAACGCCGTCCTCGACGCCTGCACGCCCGAGAACCCGCGTGAGACCAAGGCCGAGGACTTCGAGAAGATCCTGACCTGCTGCTACTACGACGAGCCGATCAACTTCTAAGACCAGCTGCGGAGTCATACCTCTCAGAGGGTAGCGATATGCGCGCCTGATAGGCGCACGGCGAAACAAGAGCGGCGGAGCCCCACGGCCCCGCCGCTTTTCTTGCCTTTTCTGCGACAGAAAATCAGTTTACTACCCCAAACAAGGTATGATTTGGGGTAGTAAATTCCTGTACGGGAGAGTTTGAGCATGCATGTCTTTGATTACCGCTTCCTCAGGAAGTCCGTCCCTGCGGAGCTTGCGGGAGCGACAAACATCATCCACGACTTGAGAGCGCGCAACGATTTGCGCTTGCGGGAGCATGTCGATCTCGCCGATGAGCTGAAGAGCGCGGCAATCATCGAGTCGGCGAGGGGAAGTAACGCTATTGAGGGCATCGTCACGACACGCTCACGGCTCGAGCAGGTCTTGCGTGATGAGGCGGCTCCCGCCACTCATGGGGAGCGCGAGATTCTCGGATACAGGAATGCGTTGCGGGAGATATACGCACCGGGCTTTTCGGCAACCCTGACGGAAGACTACGTCCGCCATCTCCACAGCCTTATCTTGCAGACGACATCCGAGCAGGCTGGTAGATATAAGGGTTCAGACAACTGGATTCAGGAACGAGACGAGCAGGGACATATCTCGGTGCGTTTCGTGCCCATATCGGCGGAAGATACGCCGCGTGCGATGAGTCAGCTTGTGATGGCATACCGTGAGGTCGGACAAGACTCTACGGTTGACCCGCTTGCGCTTGTCGCCTGCGTAGTCGTCGATTTTCTCTGCATCCACCCCTTTGCCGACGGTAACGGGCGCGTCTCACGCCTCCTGACCACCATGCTCCTGCAGCAGCATGGATTTGACATCGGTCGATACATTTCTATTGAGGGCATGATCGACAGGTACAAATCCGGATATTACGACGCGCTGCACGCATCGTCCGAGGGCTGGCATGAGAACGAATCCGATTACACTCCCTTCATGACCTACTTGCTGCAGGTGCTGTACGCCTGCTATAGCGAGCTAGACGAGCGCTATATGGAGGGAAGCATGGCGAAGCTGCCGAAAACGAAACGGGTCGAGGCGCTGCTCATGGAGGCATACGTGCCCGTATCGAAGGCGGAGCTCTGTCAGCGGCTGCCCGAGGTGAGCGTGAAGACCGTGGAGCGTACGTTGGCGCGTCTCGTCAAAGAAGGCAAGGTCGAAAAAATCGGGACCTATCGCGATGCCCGCTATAGAAGGCTGTAGTCGACGACGAAGGCAGTGTTGGAAAGGTTTTTCGCTGCGTCGCTTGAATCATATCTTCGAAGAGAGGGTCTTTCTGAAATCCGTATTCGTACGTGGGGAGAGTCTCAGCGGGACAAGAGCGCGCCGGGCGACTAGAAGGTCGCCGGTCAAAAAAGAGCGCCCGTCGGGTAGACGGACGCCCCGTGTGGTGCGGATAAGGCGGATGTCTGGAGCCGCGCTGACCTGCGCCTGCGCCAGCGGCTAGTCACCACTTTGCCAGCGGCAGGACGCTACGCCAGCGGCAGGACCGCGGCGTCGTGCGGGTAGCTGTTGAGCACCTCGCAACCGTCGGCGGTGACGATCAGCAGGTCCTCGATGCGGACGCCGATCTCGCCGGGGATGTAGATGCCCGGCTCGATCGAGAAGATCTGCCCCTCGCGCACCGGCTCGTCGTGCGTGGACGAGACGTCGCCCGGCTCGTGGTCCACAAGGCCGATCTGATGGCCCAGACGGTGCGTGAAGTAGGGCCCGAAGCCGGCCTCCTCGATGATGTGGCGCGCGGTCAGGTCGATCTCAGCAAAGGTGACGCCAGGGCGCACGATAGCCTCCGCGGCCTCGTTGGCGTGGCGGACCGTCTCGTACACAAGCAGCTGGCGCTCGGTAGGCTCGGCCGTGAAGAAGGTGCGGGTCATGTCCGAGCAGTAGCGGTGGTACTTGCAGCCCACGTCGAAGAGCACCATGTCGCCGGGTGCGAGCACGGTCTCGTCGGGCTCGTGGTGCGGGTCGGCGGCGTTGGCGCCAAAGCTCACGATCGGCGTGAAGGAGTGGTCCTCGGCGCCCAGGCTGCGGTACTCGCCCAGCAGGCGCTCGGCGATGGAGCGCTCGGTCACACCCACCTTGACCTGCGCGGCGAGCCAGCCCATGGCCTCGTCGTTGATGGCGGAGGCGCGGCGCATCAGGTCCTTTTCCTCCTCGTCCTTGGAGGAGCGGGCGTCGTCCACGGCCTTGGACGCGAGCCGGCAGCCTGCGGCGGCGCCGGCATCCATCAGCGGCAGCAGCCAGCGCGCGGCGAGGTCCTTGTCCACGCCGAGCGGCTCGGAGGGATCGAGCGCGGTGGCGACCAGCGGCACGGGGTCGTCGGTGTCGCTGAAGGTCACGACGCGGTCCGCGTGCCCGGTGGCGTCGGGGAAGAGGTTGTTGCAGTAGAGCGTGGTCTCGTTGGGTGAGACGACGAGGCCAAAGAAGCGCTCGTACGGCTCCGTGGTGTAGCCGGTCAGGTACCAGATTGATGTCGGGTCGCAGAAAAGTGCCTGCTTGAGCCCCATATCGGCCAGGTTGGCCCTGACGGTTGCGATGCGTTGTGAGTTCATGGTCCTCCTTTGTTTAGCGATGACTACGCGAGTGTACCGCTTGCGGTCCAATATGACCTGCAATTATTCAGTCGGTAATAATTTCGATGCAAGCGGAGGAGACTTACCAAGCGACGTTCGTCAAGGTCTCTAGGGCGATTTTTGGTAACGACCTTGTTTCTGTATTATCAGTTTATGCACAACTTCTGCAATGACACTTGCATTTCCGCAGCTGGAAGGCAAAAATACTGCTAGTTTGCACAGGCAAACATGCAGTGGACAAGTCGCGGGCGGCAACCGTCGATAGCTCGACGGGCGGCACGTGGCGAGCCGCATGCAGGCAAGGTAAGGAAGCACGCGCACGAGTTCAGGGGAGCATCACATGAAGAAGTCCGTCAAGAAGGGCAACCGCACTTCCGTTTATGACACCGAGGGTGCCACTGAGATCAAGACCGTCAACCACGGCACCTGGGGCGACCCCGCCGGTTACTCCGAGACCCTCTACCAGGGCAAGAACAAGCTGTACTTCATCTACGGCATCGGCGGCGCCGAGAGCCCGTATCCCGAGGAGGACATCAAGCCGATCGCTGCCAAGGACGCCAAGGTCTGGTAAGACAAACGTGCCGATTGTCCGTCTGCGGGTCGCTTGACCTGCACATGGGTATTGCTTCGCGCCTCGCCGTATCGGTGGGGCGCGTTCTATTTGCCGCCTGAGAGGGGCCACATGACTCAGACCCTCCTATTGCTCACCGTCGCCCTGGCGGTGGCGGTCGCCGCGCCGCTGGTCGCGAGTGTGGTGCCGGGCCGCTCGGTGCCTGAGACCGTGATCTTGGTCTTTGCCGGCGCGGTCCTCGGGCGCTACCTGCCCTTCTCCACCAACGAAGGCCTCGACCTCCTCTCGGAGCTGGGCATGGCCTTCCTCTTCCTGATGGCCGGCTTCGAGATCGTGCCGTCCGAGATGAACCCCGCCATGACCCGGCACGCGGCCCTCTCCTGGTGCGCCTCGCTGGCGATCGCGCTCGTCTTCACGCTGGTCGTGCCGCTGCGCCGGTTCGTGGGGCTGGGCGCGTACGCCTTTGCCATCCTGCTCACGACCACAGCCTACGGCACGCTGGCGCCCATCATGCGCGAGCGCAACCTGGCCGGCACCAAGGTGGGGGAGGTCGTCACCGTCTACGGCGCGCTGGGCGAGGTGCTGCCGATCATCGCGATGGCCTTCCTGCTGTCCACGCGCGCGCCGCTGCGCACCACGGTCGCGCTCGTGCTGTACGTCGGCGTCTGCGTGGGCATCGCGAGCTTTCCCCGTCGGGCGCAGCGGCTCGGCCGCAGGCTGCAAGCCTTCCTGAGGACCGCCGGCGCCGCCACGTCCGAGAGCTCCGTGCGTGCGGTCTCGCTGCTGCTGGTCTTTCTCGTCTTCCTCGCGGGGGCGTGGGGGTTCGACGCGGCGCTCGGCGCCTTTGCGGCAGGCTTCACGCTGCGGGCCCTGCTGCCCGAGGGCGACGAGTCGCTCGAGGCGCGCCTGCGCGGGATATCGAGTGGCTTTTTTGTGCCCGTGTTCTTCTTTGTGTCGGGCGCGTCGATCGATTTGACTGCGGTCTTTGCCGCGCCGGGGCTGCTGGTGGGCTTCATCGCGCTGCTGGTGCTGGTCCGCGGTGTGGTCGTCGCGGCATCGCTGCGCCTGTCGCCCGAGACGCGTGGGATGAGCTGGCAGGAGACCTTCTCGGCGGCCACGTACTGCACGATGGCGCTGCCGCTGGTGGTCGCGATCACCAACGTCGCCGTCGACCGCGGCGCCATGCGCCCCTCCGACGCCTCGGTCCTGGTGACGGCCGGCGCGATCACGGTGCTGGTGGTGCCGCTGATCACGTCGCTGGTGCGCCGCACGAGTGCCGTGCACCCCGTCGACGCCGTCCACGAGCTCGCCTCCCACGAGTCGCTGCGCGAGGTGCTGCACGAGCACCGGGCTGAGCTGCGCGCCGAGCAGGACCGGCTGCACGAGCTGCGCCACGAGGCGCACAACCGCCTCTCGTCGGTGGACTATCTAGCGCTCGAACAGAGGCGCGAGATGCGCCGGGACCGTCACGATGCGCATCGCCACACATCAAAAGATAAAACAAATGACCCCGCGCACAGCCCCAGGGACGAGTAGAAATACCTACGCGCCAAGTGGGAATTGCATCGTGCAGCACGCAATCTAGCTGCGGTTTTGCTCTTCGTGCCACAAGCCGCACATCTGGGGAAAAAATTCCCCCTGACCCCTTTACATATCGTCCATCAGTGTTACTCTAAGCGCATGCAAGAGGCCATCGGAGAGGTGTATGGCCCTGAATAAGGAGGAAGACCATGTCCTACCCTGTTATCAACACTGACGACTGCGTCGCCTGCGGCGCCTGCGCCGATGCCTGCCCCATGGGTGTCATCGAGGTCAACGACTTCGCCGAGGCCGTCAACAAGGACGACTGCGTGGGCTGCGGCGCCTGCCTGGACGCCTGCCCCGCCGGCGCGATTACGGAGATCGCCGAGGACTGATATAGAGATCTTCCTGTCAAGAGGGTAAATTCGGCCAGCACCATGAGAGCATGGCGCTGGCCGAATGTTCATTCTATGGCCACCCCGCCGCGGCCGCC
>Ga0256404_1002960_pt1 | contig 35985 bp, 41 predicted proteins | sample RumenRJG_01DNA_FD_185990 | JGI IMG/M metagenome (GOLD analysis project Ga0256404, IMG submission 185990) | Bovine rumen microbial communities from Lethbridge, Alberta, Canada - RJG_01 | ecosystem: Host-associated > Mammals > Digestive system > Stomach > Rumen | place: Canada: Alberta | collected... | reverse complement strand
GAGCACATCAACAAGGACAACCCGACCCAGATTTTCTACTACAAAAATGACACTACCAACGCTATTTACCCCCTCCCTCCGTTCGCCGGCGCTATTTACGATGTCCTAACCGAGATTGAGTGCGCAAAATACAGCTTGAATACCGTCGCCCGTGGTTTCTCCGCAAAATATGTGTTCAATTTCCCGGAAAACAACAATTTAACCGACGAGCAGAAAGAAGGCATAGAGAAAGCGATAAAGAGCAAGTTCTGCGGAAGCGAAAACGAGGCCAACTTTATGCTTTACTGGAAAAATGAGGACGGAAGCGGAATAGAGGTAACCAAGATTGAGAGCGACGAGACCCCCGAAAGATATATTGCGATAAAAGATAACGCCAGGACCAACATTTTCGTGTCTATGCGTTGTACCCCGCTCCTCATGGGCCTGGTGAATGGAATATCAACCGGTTTCGCCACAAACGAATACCGCGACAGCTATAAACTTTTTCAAAAAAGCGTGATTGAGCCCCAGCAAGATGTGATTATAGAGGCGCTGGAAAAGATAACCGGAGCAAAGGACGGAATACACATCGCCCCGTTCGTAATAGATTTCGGTACCGAAGAATAACTGCAAATAACCATAAAGAAATGACTGATTTTAAAAACACTATGTTGATTTCTCCCCAGAAGGTAAAGTCCTACGGGGTGATAAACCTGAATGTGAATGAAAGCGAGGTAGGCAACGCTATCCGCATCTCACAGAATATCTACCTGCAGGACATCATCGGTACGGACCTGGTGGAGCATATGCAGGAGCTCGTCTATAACAAGGTAAAGGGTGAAACCGCCGGCACTATTGACGACGAAGAGAATGAGGCATATAAGGTCCTCCTGGATGACTATCTGGTCCCGGTCCTCGTCTATCGCACCGCCGTTGAACTCTGCACGGTGATGACGCTGAAAATAAGGAATATGGGCGTGGTCAAAAACAGCGACACGAATGTACAGGCAACAAGCGCCGGAGATGTAAAATATATGGCTGAATATTACGAGACATTTTTCTATGACGCGGTGAATAAGATGATGGACTTTTTGTGCGAGAATAAAGAGGCCTATGCTGAGGTACCTGATGGTTTCTGCACTTGTTCAAGCAAGCCGAGATATGCGAGGACTTCTTTATGGCTCGGGAAATAAAACTATTAAAGAGAAACGGAGGAAGAAATGCCAAGAGAGTTTGAGGTCATAAAAGATGTCGCGACGAACAACATCTGGTTCAAAATACTGACGATTTCTGCAATAGTGCTAATTGCAGCATCATGGTTTGTGCCACCCATGGCGGTGATTGACGGCAGCATTTTGGCGGCCACCGGTGAGTTGCTGGCGTTCGGCGCCCTATGGGTGGTCGTTAAGGCGATTGACAAGGGTACGCCAGCGACCATGACGCACGGCGGCACCACAATAACCGTTAACAAGGAGAGACACGGACGCGAAGATGAGGATACACGCCCCGAGGAGCAATACGAGGAAACGGAAGAAAAGAATGAGCAAGACACCGAAATACTTTAAGCTGGAAGAGCTGATGACAAGTTCAACCGCCCGGCAAAAGTCAATTGAGAACCTGCCGGGGTGGGAAGTCGTTGAACATCTGCTCGAATTGGCGTTTTTCCTGGACGACCTGCGTGAGGCTTGGGGAAGCGGAATAAAGATAACCAGCGGATACCGGAACGAGGCGCTGAACAAGGCCGTCGGTGGGGTGAAAAACAGCGTGCATCAAATAGGCTACGCCGCCGATATACAGCCCGCCAACGGAAAGATGAAGGAGTTCGCCGCGTTCGTTGAAAAGTGGGCCAGAAACAAGAACTACGACCAGATAATAGTTGAAAGGTCCAAGAAAGCGACCTGGATACACATCGGGCTATTCAATAATGACCATAAGCAGAGGAGAATGTGTTTCCTCATGGATTTGAAATGAGCACGGAGGAAGAACTACTTTTCAAACAATATAACATCAGCGGATACACAAGCGATAAAAAAGAAGAAAAAAACCCGGATTAAACAACCGGGTTTTAGAGCCACATAAAAGCCCCGTAGAGCGAGTTTTTTTTTGAGAATGACAGATTACTCGTCTTGGTCCTAAAAGTCCGTCAGGCGTCAAATCTGGTGGCAAAGCGGGGCTGTTATTTAGTAGTCCCCGCAGTCTATGATGTTTTCATCGGTTTTTAAATCATTTTTTGGAATGACATCATCTGGTACCGGACACTCGTCATCAAACAGTTCGTCCAGTTCCTTTATCATCCCGCATGCCTTTTCATATTTCTCCCGCTTCAAGTGGTCAGCATAAAGTTCGTCCATCATCTTGTCTATGTCTTGCACAAGTTCCGGGTGTTGCTTGAAGTAGGTTTCAGCATCTTCCCAGCCCATGTCATACAGACCGTCGCTTATCTTTATTCCTCGTCTTGCACCGATGATATACCCGCCAAGGGCACAAAAAATAGCACAAATTACAATCCAAATAGCGTTCATTTTAAGTTATGTTTATGATTTTATTTTTTATTGTTTCTACATATAAATAGTACAGAAATTTAATTTATTTTCAAAATGCATAAAAAAATAACTTTTTTTGACAGAAATGTTGTTTTTTTAAAGAAAAGAATGTATAATAATATAGCAAGAAAAAATTAGAAATTCTTTAGTGGAACTTACCAGGTGGCAGTTCGTTGTGAAATGCGCTGCCACTTTTTATTAAGCCTTTCGCGTGTATATATTGCAAATATCATGCCAAACTTGAAAAATTTGCATAATTTCAAAGGTGATGAAATTATGCAAACTGCATTCCCAGAAGAAAAAAAGTATAACATTTTCGGCAATAAACGACGAAAAGTGCCAAAAATGTAGTACTTTTAAAGTTCCGGATAAAAGAAAAAATCCTTCTAGGTTGAAGGTGCTAAACCTTTACCAACGAAGTAAATATAAATATTCAATCTTAGGTATTAAAAAACAACATTTCTCTCATTTTGTTGTGTTTATGATGACGCCCCTCGGCAATTCGGCCGGGGGGTTTCCGTTTTTTTAAGGAAAGATAATATTAAAGATAAAAAGATAACTATGAATTTACAGGAACTATGCAAAGAGCTCGGCGAAATGGCAAAAGCCCAGGAGCTCGTCAATTTTAGCGCGGCTGGTGCGTCCCTCGCCGAGATAAACCCCCTGCAGGTAGACTGGTACCCGCTATTTTTCATCATACCATCTGGCACTCATACGGTCAAGGACGATACGACCAGATATGACCTGACCCTATACTATATTGACCGCCTGCTTGAAGATAACAGCAATACGATTGACATTTTCAGCTCGTCCATAGAGAACTTGAAGAATATCCTCATCGGTGCCAGGTCTATTCCGGGCGTAGCTGATGTTGAGGATACCTACACAATACGCAACTTTATGCCGGAGAAGCTGAATGACCGCGTGGCGGGAGCATATGCCCAGGTCCGTATAACATGCGAGAACGAGACCGTGTGTTTCGTTGAACCAGAAGACGAAAATAATAGCTAAAATGTTGATTTTTTTCACTATTTTTTGTATAATAATAGTGAAAGAACAAGATTTTTTTGTTTTTCATACTATTTATATAACGAAAAGGAAAACATCAAGCCGACCGAGACCCTGGCGAGATGAGAAGAAATATAGAAGTAAGCTATATAGCTAACCGATTACAGAGGGTCTCAAGTTTGTTCTGTAGTCGGTTTTTTTATTGACAAGGCGGGGGAGCTGACGAGAAGGCGACCCGACAAGATAAGAGAAAACTTACGCTGTTTAGCAAAACTTAACGAGATAGCACATTCACCAGAGGTACCGGGGACGGCTTTGCTCCTATCAATCGGGCGGCTGCCGGAGAACGGGTTGGGAATGTATCTGGCGGTCATAGCCAGTAGAAATCCAACTGTGCGGAATCAACAGAATCTCATTATGAAGACGGACTGTGAGTGACACCTTAAGGGGTAAAGGGAAAAGTCACTCCCTATTCAAAAGATAGGCGGTAAGACAACAGTTAGACATTCGGTTTGTCTTCATAAGTTCTATATGTTGGAATGGTCTTTTGGACTAACCACCCGTAGTTACTTATGCTATGGAGAGGGCGAACTGTATCCAAAGCTTACTGAATATCTTAAATAGAAAATTCCGTAAGGACAACAGAACTACCTATTCAAAGTGTGAGCATACAAACAGGATAGGTCTTGAAGATTAACCCAAAGGGTCTTTCTTATAGATAATTTATCTTTTGTAGATATTACAAACTATTCCAATTGTAAGAATAGAAAGTAATAAAACAACAAAAAATAAAGAAATACAAAAGAAAGAAAAATATAAAGAAAGAAAAAAAGATAGACCTTTGGTTAGTTCAAAAAAAGATTTAATAAATACCCATAGGGTTACCGATTGGCTTATCCTATATCTACAAGTAAGAGACAAGGCGGGGGTAGCATAACTCAAAAGACACTCCCTCAAAGATGAGAGACTATCGTCTATCTATTTTTAAAATATTGAATAATAAAGATATAAACATGTAGAAATGTCTAAATATACTTTTGAAGAATTAAGAGAATATCTGTCAAATGAATCATTTGAAGATGAGAAATGGATATGGTTTAACGATTATCGTATTGAAAAAGAAACTGTTGCTGTATCAAACTATGCTAGAGCTTTTTCTTTTGTAGATGGGCATTTCTTAAAAGACCAGGGAGAAAACCAAGCTTATATGTATTGGTACATCAACCCATATGGAGAAAAAGCGGTGACAATACCTATTCATAAGGCGGTAGCTGAGTGCTTTTGTGAAAAACCTGCAGTAGCAGAAAGACTTGTTATAGACCATATTGACGGAGATAAGCATAACAACCTTGCCTCAAATCTCCGTTACGTAACCTACAAGGAAAATTCCAACGCACAAGATGTACAAAAAAGGAAGGCCGCGTCGCTCAAAAAGACCGTGGAACACCGCAAGGAAATAGAAACCCTCACCAAACTACTCACAAACAAAGATGAAGAAATTGCCTATTGGAAAAATGAGTATTTGAAGGTAAGAAAGAAATATATTGAACTTCAAGCATTTACAGGTATTTATGATAAAGAATAAGAGATAAAGATTATGATTTAATGGCTAACAGAACAGAACACTTACACAAAGCAAAGAAAGCCAAGAATGACGAGTGGTATACAAGGTATGTAGACATAGAGAAAGAATTATCTCACTACCAAGACCAGTTAGAAGGAAAATGGGTGTATTCCCCTTGTAGTGATTATAGATGGAGTAATTTCACCAAGTACTTTAAAGATAACTTTCATAACCTGAAACTGAAACACTATACCTCAACTTGTTATGATATAGGTGATGGTGCGTGGAGATATGACTATGATGGGGAGAACGAGACCATCACCCAACTGGAAGAGAATGGAGATTTCCGCTCACCCGAATGTACAGCTATCAAGGACGCGTGCGATATAGTTATAGAAAATCCCCCGTTTTCGCTCTGGCGCCATTTTGTATACTGGCTAAACGGCGGTACTTTCCATAAGAATAACAAGGGAGAATATGTGAGGGACAAATGAAAGCGTGTTTAATAATAGGACCAGCATACGCCCTACATTTTGAGGAGCCCTACAACCTATTCAAAGAAGGTGTTTTGAGGTGTGGGTGTTCCCTGACAATACATCTAACTGACAGAATAAACTGCTGCTGGTATACGACCCTGAACCCCAACAGACCGGAAAAGAAAAAGCTGATACTGACCAAGACCTACAACCCCAAGGACTACCCAAGATATGATAACTACGACGCGATTGAAAGCAAGAGCAAGGATATACCGACAGACTATGAAGGAAAAATAGGCGTACCCCTCACTTTTTTCAAATATGCCAGCTACTTACCCTACGAGATTGTTGATAAGACGGCAAAGCTTGAACTGAACGGAAAGAGACTATTTGAAAGACTGATAATAAGGAGGAAGACATGAAAGCGTGCTTACTGATATGCAACAAGAACGCGGTCAGCGGCAAGGACACTTTTCCGTTCATCAAGGACAAGATACTGACCATCGGCTACACTATTCCCAAGGACTACGACCAACCACCGGAGGACGAGCCGAAGAGCCTGCAAGGACTGACACGCTGGATAACGACGCTGGCAACGCCCGATAAACCGCCGCTGATACTGACCAAGGCGTACAACGAGAAGGACTACCCGAAATATGACAACTACGACGCGATAAATGTGAATAGTGTTAAGGACATACCTTACGACTATGACGGGGTGATGGGCGTGCCTATAACGATAATAGATAAGAACCTGGATAATGTGGTGATTGAAGGTCGTGGAGGTGATATAGAATGGGCGGAGACCGAATGTGGTTTCTACACGCCACCGACGGAGGACAAGGCGGAGGAATACAAGGCTGGCAACGAGACCTGGCGGATACAGAACCCCTACCTACTTGTACATGACAAACCGGTCGTTCCCTATAATAGGGTGTTCATCAAGCTTGAAGGGCTCCTATACGGGGAATACACGGAGATTGACGGGGAATACATCAAGGGGCACAGACCGATACTGAACGGCAAGCAAATGTATAGCCGGGCGCTGATACGCAGGAAGCGTGTGTAGCGTGTTTATGGGGGCGTGCATTGCACGCCCCACAAAAGCGAGGCACAGCAAAAAAAATCTGCAAATATAGCAAATTTTTTTTAAAAAAACCGTTTTTCGTACTATTTATAGTTGTGAGTTAAGAAAAATGTTTGTACTATAGTGATGTAAGGATGAGGAACTACTCCTAGGGTTTCCATCTACGGGACAGACAAGATTTTTGTTCAACATATGCCCGGTTGCTGACTGATTCAAACTAGGAGGTGAAGTAAGTTGGTAACCGGGTTTTTATTATAGCAACATAAAAAAAACACAATACAAAATGAGTGTAATTAAGACACAGGGCAACGACCACAAGGTGGCAGGTACCCAGACTGTAATCAACGGACAAAACGCAAAGGTTAAGGTAATAGCCAAAAGTCCATTTGGAAGAAGCCATAATTTCACATACTATTACTTGACTATGGAAGACGCAAAGAAAGGCGTAGAGGATAGAGAGAAAATGTATGTTGGCACAAGTGACTTCAAGTACGAATATTATGAGCGCCAGGGAAGGAAGTGGTGCCTGATTGAGCAGTAGTAACGAGACTGGGGGAGCATAAACCCCTCCCCCTTTATATAACAACGATAAAAAGAGAGAGAGTATGACCTTAGAAGAGATTTATGCTTTGATTCAGGAGAATGACAAGCAGTTTATGAAGCCTGTTGAGGAAATGACCAGCAGGGAGATTGTTGAAGAGTATGTGCAGCACGGTCTCAACTACCTTGAACCGAGTGATGTGCTTGACGCATTTACTGACGAGCCTGAGAACATAATGAGCGAGGAAGAGCTGGCATTCTACAACAGTATTCCGGACCAGGTTGAGATTTACAGGGGATGCAGTTATGACGAGGTAGAAGAGAGTGGAGTTCCAGAGGGAATCAGTTGGACACTTGATTACAAGGTGGCTGAGTTCTTTGCTTACCGTTACGGAGATGAGAACGGGTGCATCGTCAAGGCAATTGTACCAAAGACCGATATCAGGTACGCCACGGATGACCGAAGTGAGAAAGAGGTGATAGTGCTTGGGGTGGATGAATGTGAGGTTGTGTCACACGGAGAAGGAGCCAATTACGACCCGGCTGAATATCATAAGTACCTTGAAACAACAGCCCAAGAATAACACGATAACACGACAAGTAGAATGACAGTATATCCAAAAGCAACTATGAGCAAGGAAGAGCTTGGTGAAATCCTTGCTGAGTACATACAGAAGAGCCGGGGAATAGAAGTGGACCATACCTTAGATATCCACTTAATGGACGATAACGGCACGGAAACAAGCACAATAGACACGGACGATATATTTGGTCTTATGTGCGCGATAGGCGCCGTGATAAGGCGTTTTGAGCCCGCAATCCTCAAACAGTACAAGGGGCTTGATGAATACGGGCTGGACATCTATGACAAGAGGGACGGGAAGAAGCTGCTGCAGATTGACCGGAACATACACAAGCAAGGAGTTAATGATGTACGGTTCAACATAGAGGTATTCAGGGAGTTTGGTTTTGAAGTTCAGGCACTTAATATGGTTAGGGACTATATGGTGAGTTTCTATGATAACCGATAAACACGCAAGACATATGGAAAAGAGAGAGGAAACACGTAAACAGCCAATCAACCCAAAAAGAGTTAAATGTTTAAAACAGAAATAGTTATGAAAATAGATAAGACAAGCGGTTTGTGGGGAATAGCAGTCAGCTACGCACATGATGAAGCAAGGGCCCGAGGAATGAGGAACGGATATATGCCACGATACAGATATGTAAGGGACCGGGCTCCTATCATCTACGAACTACTGACCAAGAAGCAATATCACTACGAGAAAATAATGCCGAACGAATGTAAATGTCATAAATAGTCATAAAAAAACTCCGTACTGATGTAGAAATGACCGGGATATGGACCAATAGCAAAAGGTAATGTGTGTTTCGCCTGCGATTTGGGAATGTCCGGGTCATTTTGTATACTTGATTTTTAGCGATAAATCATCTACTTTTTTAATGAAGTAGGTGATTTTTTTTGTAGAAATCGATTTAGCCTACTATTTATATAATGAATAAAACAAATAAGAGATATGAACGCATACAGAAAAGCCGATTTGGAAGGCAGAAAGCACTTCGCAGAGGACTTCGGCACCTATTACATCACAGCAGGCACGGAGGACGATACAGACCGCACAGATGTCCTCGCCACCGCCATAACCAACCCCAATAAGATTTATACTATTGAGATAAAGGACTACACGAACAGCAAATACGAAAGAGGGTATACCAAGTTCATCTACAAGGACAAGGGTAGTGATGAATACACGGACCACGGATACCAGGTAGATTACGATAAGATTGACTATTTGGTGAAGATGTGGGAAAAGGAGAACAGAATACCGATACTATATGCCCGTTTCAGCGACTATACGATTGTGTGGGACCTGCGTACTATCCCCTATAAGGAAAGAGCGAAGATGGTGGAGGTAAATGCGGACGGACAGAACTACGGAAAGAGAAAGGAAATAACCAACCAGACCTACCTATTCATCAACGAGGCGAAATATAAGAAGCTGACCCAGAACTAATGAAAGCGTGTTTAATAATAGGACCGCCAACTGTAATGATGTACAAGGATGTTTATCCCCTACTACGAGATAAGATACTTAAAGTATGGAGACGAACAATACACTTTACAACAAATCTTGTAGGAGAGTGGTTTTCAACATTTCAAGTAGATAGACCGGATGAAAAGAAACTTGTACTAACCAAGACATACAACGAGAACGACTACCCAAGATTTGATAATGACCCAGAAATAATAGAAAGCAAGAGCAAGGACATTCCCGTAGATTACCAAGGACTTATAGCTGTACCAATAACCTTTTTTAAGTACTATGACTATCTGCCGTATGAGATACTGGAAAAACGGGGAGATTTAGTGTTGAATGGGAAGCGTTTATTTGCAAGACTGATAATAAGGAGGAAAGCACTATGAAAGACTTTTTACTACTGGCAAGTGTAAATGCCATAACCTATAAAGAGTTTTTCCCCCTATTGAAAGAAGGGAAAGCAAGGGGTGGATACACTTTTAATAAGACCATGATGTTTGAGACCCGGGAAGGAGAACTAATGTCTGGTCCCAACATCGCCTGGTTCACATCACTATCCACCCCCGATAAGAAAAGGCTTGTCCTCACCAAGAAATACAAGCATACAGAATACCCGCACTATGACAACTACAACGCTATTGAGGTAGGAAAGGTCAAAGATATACCCTATGACTATGAATGTGTGATGGGTGTCCCTATAACCATCTTCGGCTATGACCTGGATAATGTTGAGGTACTAAAATGCCTGAATGACAATACCCCCGATACAAGGACAGCAACCGTAGAAGGAAAAGAGAAATATTGCCGGGTACTGATAAAAAAAAAAGATTGAGGTAAGACAGCTATGTGCATCACACGGTAAGACCCCCAGAGGAATAGAGAATGAAAACTGCTACATAAATGGAAAATGGAAATACCCAAGGATACTGATAAGACAGAAAAATAGATTTTAAAAAATATTATAATACTGAAAATAATGAAGAAGAAATATTTGAATGAATGAATAACGCGGAAATCGTTGAGTATTATATGAATGACGATAATGGCGGAAATCTGCCGAAGAAATGCGTGGATTGTCAATTTTCAAAGCTCGCAAAGACCGAACCCTGGAAATACCAATACAAGGACGACTTTTACGATGATTTGATAATAATACTGCTGGAATACAACCACGAGAAGCTATTGAACGCCCACGAGAACGGTCATATGAACGCGCTCATCACACGAATAATTCAAAATAACATTTATAGCAAGTCAAGCAAGTTTTACACGAACTATTTGAAGTTTGGACTATTGTCAAATGACCTGGAAGACCTGCAAGACGACGCGGAGGAGGAATAATAAATGGACCGAAAACTACTTGGCGAGCTGATTGAGGAGGAATATACCGAGCACAACATGGAGGAGGACGACGAGGTATATTTACTGAAAGAAGCGCTGAAAAATGCCCTGAATAGCCTGGAACGAAAGATTTACATCGGCTACCTGGAAAACGAGACCTATGCGGCGACTGCGAAGCTATTCCACGTAAGCACCCCTACGCTCGCAAAATATGTCGCCGGTCTAAAACAGAAGATAATAGACTATGTTGATAACCACACTAACTAACCTATTGCTGATAAACATAATAATGACCCTGATACACGAAAGCGGTTTTATTGAGAATGTTGATGACTGGATAAGCGGCAAATATAAGTTCCACCACCTGCCCTATCCCGTAAGGTGTTTATTGTGCGGGGTGAACTGGTTAAGCATTTTTTACGTCATAATAACCGGTCAATTATCACTTTTAACGCTGATGTTATGCCTGCTTAATGCTCACCTCACGCAAATCACCCAACCGCTATTCAGGTTTATAATGAACGCACTTTTAAAGGTAGTTGAGTTGCTTAATAGATTAGTGGATTGAGATAAGGTTTAAAGACCAATATATAGCCGGACAATTTTTAAAATGCGACTGGAAGCATCTGCTAAAAGCAACAAAAACTAATGAAAAAGTCTATGGTTTTCAAATAGTTATGGATAAAAAAGACGAAAAAGAAGCGTCATAAACTAACGGCGCACACACAGCAAATAATAATAAGACGATATAAACTAATGAAAGATATGGCTAATTTAACAAAGGAGCAATATGAAAAGCTCACCCCCTACAAGGACGCATTAAGAAGCGCCTATAAATCAAGTTTCGCGCGCATCTCACCCACCGAATTCAATACCGTAGCGGAAATCTATGCGGAGGTGTTTCAGCCGTTGAGGAAGGGGCAGATGGGGTGTAGCACCTGCAGGCTGAATGCGTTGAGAAAGCTCGGCGAATTGTACTATGCCTATGTGCCCGAAGAGGAGAAGGCAGATGAGGAAGAGAAGACCGAGGAGAAGAAGACGAATAAGAAAGGTCGCCCGAAAAAGCTGACCGAGGCAAATGTGAATAAGGAATAATGCCCAGAGGCGTCGTAACGAATATGGAAGCCCTGATAACCACCCAGGAAATAAGCGACCGGATAAACGACGGACAGAGCAAGGCACAGATAATAGCGTGGCTCCAGGAAGAGAAAAATATGACCTGGGGCAGCGCTAAAAATCTATACTACAATACGCTGAAAGAAATGGTCCCGGATGACGCCTATTTAGCTGCGTACAAGAAGAGCCTGGTCACCACAAATATGAGCCGGCTGGAAAAGATTGTTGAGGACAGCCTATCCGGGAATACGGCGGACAAAGCCATCGCCCTGAAAGCAATAGACCAGCTGAATAAGATGTGTGGGGCCTACGCTGACAATAACATAACCATCGCCCAACAGAATAAGGACGGAGACGGACAGATAATAACAATTACATTTGATAAATAGCGTAATTTTTTGTAAATTAAGTATATAGAGTGTTTTTATTATGTATACTGAATGCTATTTAAATGAGATATGGAAGGATATAACCGGTTATGAAGGAATATACCAGGTGAGCAATTTTGGGAGAGTGAAGAGTCTAGACCGGATAGATGCTGAAAATCATTTCCGTGCAGGACAGATTATGAAGCAGAAATATTTACGTGGTTATGCTCGGGTTGCTTTGAGAAACGGAAAACATCAAAAGGAATATCAGGTACATAGACTCGTGGCGATTGCTTTTATCCCTAACCCCAAGAACCTGCCACAAGTAAATCATAAGGACTGTAATCCACAGAACAACTGTGTCTTTATCAACCCTGACGGCAGCGTGAACCCCGAAAAATCAAACTTGGAGTGGTGCGATGCGAAGTATAATATAAATTATGGGGATAGAAACAAAAAGACCGCAGACAGACTAAGGAACAAGGAAAAGCCTTATAGTTGGAAGGCTGTAAATTGTTTCTCGTTGTCTGGTGAGTTTTTGAAACGCTATGATAGTGTGGAGAAAGCTGCAGCCGAAACAAAAGCCCAGGCAAATGCTATAAGTGCCTGCTGTAAGAAAAGGAAATACTATTACACAGCTGGCGGATATAAGTGGGAATATGCATAATGCAAATAGTTTTTCCCCCGCTTGAAGAATGGCAGAAGGTAGTCTATGATGATGTACATAATGCCAAAGGGAGTGGAAATATATACGTAGTAAAAAGCAAGCGTCAGGTGGGTAAGTCCTGCTTAGCTGCTTTGTTGCTGATTGAATACGCCTTGAGGGAAAAGTGCATAAGTGTGGTAGTGGAGCCAACGCAAGCCCAGAGCAGAAGACTATTCAAGCAAATAACTGATATGATGCAAAAGACTGGTCTGGTTAAATCAGCAAATAGTCAGCTGCTCACTATGGAGTTCTCAAACGGTAGTGAAATCCTCTTTAAAAGTGCTGAGCAAAGGGACGCTTTACGAGGTTTTACGGTTTCCGGCCTTTTGGTTATAGATGAGGCTGCCTTTATCCCAGACCCGATATTTGAAATTCTCTACCCTACTTGTGATGCAAACAACGCTCCAATTCTTGTTATATCGACCCCCTTATTCTGTTCAGGAGAGTTCTATAATCTCTATACAAGGGGAATAAACGGGGACAAGCATACAAAATCATACAACTGGTCAAAGTACGATACCAGCAAATATCTATCAAATGAAAAGCTTGAACATTACCGGGAGACCATAAGCAGTTTAAAATTTAAGAGTGAGTACCTGGGAGAGTTCATTAGCGAGGGTAGCTATATCTTCGGTAATATTGGAACATGTGTGTATAGTTCAAGGAAGGGAGGAGTAAAACCGATATATGCCGGAATTGACTGGGGTGCTGGAAATGGTGGAGACTATACGGCTGTTATGTTAATGGACAGTTATGGTGTGATTACAGATATATATGCGTTTAACGACCTAGGACCGGTTGAGCAAATAGACAAAATAGCCTCAATCTTTAAGTCCAACCCAAGCGTTAAAACTGTATGCGTTGAAATGAACAGCATAGGCTCCATCTATTACGATATGTTGAAGAGAGCAATTAAACCCGAGATAAGGAAGTTCAACACAACAAACGACACAAAAAGAAACATCATAGAACAACTTATCACGGCCTTTAATACCAAGAGAATAGGAATACCCAACGATGATGAACTGCTACTGGAACTTCAACACTATACCGTAGAGAAGACTACCAAGGGCTATACGTACAACGGAGCTGACGGTGTGCATGATGACTATGTGATGGCCCTGGCTTTATGCTACGATACATATAAGAAGAAATCAGGCGCCGGTTTCTCGTTTTCTATTGCGTAATTGCGACTAAAAGATATAACTACTTGATAATGAATAATAGATAAGATATATATGAGACTATTCAAAAGAAAAAAGAAGGAAGAAAGGAAGCTGGGGTGGAATGACCTGACCCTGACCGACCTAATGCAGATAAAAAGCATAAGCGACCTGCAACTTGCCACCGAGGACGAGAAGAACTTGAAGGTGGCGTCCATCGTGTGCAAGATACCCTACGATGAGCTGATGCAAATGCCGCTGGAAAAGGTAAGGGAATATATGGACCAGACCGAGTTTCTGCTCCACGAACCCAAGGCGAGGAAGGCAAAGCATGCCTACGTCATCAACGGGAGAAGGTACAAGCTATTGAAGAACGAAATGGAAATGCTGACGTCACAATATATAGATTTCCAGGCGATATACAAGGACGGTTTTGATAAGAGACCGGGTGAGCTGCTGGCCGTAATGTTGGTACCCGAAGGACACGAATATAATGACGGGTACGATAACGACCAGGTAGTGGCTGATATGTACGATATGAAGGTGGAGGAGGCCCTAGGAATAACCGATTTTTTTACGATGCGGTTCGTGCGGTCAATAGCATGGACCAAGATGTACTACACCCTGATAATGAAGTGGAAAAGACTGACGGCGACAAAGGAGGAGAGGGAAATGATGAAAGCGACGGAACTCCAGCTGAACCTGATACTGGACGAACTAAACTCTATGTTTGGCTGGATTGCGCAAAAGCGGTAGCCGAGCTGACGCGGTTTAATTTTGAAAGGGTGTTTAGAATGCCGGTAATGGAGTTTTTAGCCTATGTGGCATATGTGAATTTTGATGCAAGGAGAAGGGAAAGGGAGCTGCAAAAAATAAACAAGAAATACGGACACTAATGGAAGACATCAAATGGACAAGGCTGGAACAGGTACTTAACGCGTTCGCCGACGAGGTGATTGCAAAGGCGAAGGAGAACCTGGCGAACAATAATACCAACGCGACCGGTCAGCTATCACAAAGCCTGGACGACTATAAGGACCAACGGGTGAATATTGAGGAGGACCGGTTTCAGGTGTTCATCGCGCTGGAAGACTACTGGAAATATATTGAGTACGGAACGGGACCATCACACGTTACAGAGGGCGTTGATGACTTTAATGTCGTCCATCTGGGAGTGCAGCACGGCGGAGAACCGAGAGCACAATACTGGCCGCCTATTGACGCTATAAGGAACTGGGCGTCAAACAAACCTGGCGTGCCCAAGGACGACGCTTTCGCATATGCCGTTCAAGGAAAGATACATAAGGAAGGAATAAAGCCCAAGCCGTTCCTGGAACCCGCTATTGAGTTTGTCCTGCCGCGATATGAGGACCTGATAAGCCAAGCGATTGAGGACGATGTTGATGAATGGGTAAATGGCGTTTTAGACCAGACCCTATAAGGCTAAAAAAATATTAAAGAGAAAGATAAACTATGGCAACGATAACAGCGCCTATTTGGAAAGATACATATTACACGACCACCGCAGACACCGTCAACTATTCTATCGGGCTGGACGGCGAGACTATTTTTACCGGGAAGGGGGTAAAATATCCTGATGCAGACGATATGCAATTGAACATCAACAAGATATGTCGCAACTACCTTGAATGTGACATCGCTGCCCTGCTTACGACTATGCCATCGTCCAATACAAACCAGGACCACCCCAACGCACAGAGGACTTTCAATTTTTACACGGGAAGCACGAAGGTAAATGATTATGTCTTTTACCAGGACTACTCATATACGAATGACAAGCCAGCTACCGGTTCATCTATCATCGTTTCAAACCCTATCAACGGACACTATGTAAGCGGAATGTTGAAGGTGAGAACATACAGAGGAACTTCGTCCTACTATACAACGGGAAGCGCAAGCTCATCTACGGGGCTTGGATACACGACTCGAGTGAAATGCGTCCCCTATGTACTTTACTATTTAAACAGTTATGGCGGGTGGGACGCGTTCGCTATTGAAGGCACCGGAATAAAGAAGGACGCCTATACTACCTACAAGACGGACCAGTCATACAACAACACAACGCTCCAATTTGAGACCAACAAATATGCGCAGGAGATAAAGACGAGCTATGAACTGAATACCGGTCTATTGAGCGACGAGCAGTCTGCAAATCTGGCGAAGAACTTACTGGGGAGCATCAAGGTCTATCTGCAGAATATTGACGAAGGGTGGATAAAGCCGGTCATCATAACGGACAGCAACGCCACCTACCAGACATACCAGACCAACGGAAGAAAACTATGTCAATATAAGATAAATATACAGGAGTCACAGAGCAAAATTCGTAAATGATAACTTGCTGTATATCAACTATTTTTTGTACTATAGTTAAAATAGTACTTTATTATGAATGAGATTTGGAAAGACATCCCTGGGTACGAAGGGTTATACCAGGCTAGCAACTTAGGAAAAATAAAAAACGCCAAGACCGGAAGGATACTTAAACCGAACGGCAAATACTTGCAGAATGTTTTGATAAAAGGAAAAGAAAAGAAACACGTTTTAGTTTCTCGTGCCGTTTGGTCTGCTTTTAACGGACCTATCCCGGAAGGTATGCAGGTCAATCATATCAACGAGGATAAACACGACAACCGCCTAGAAAACTTAAACTTAATGACTGGGAAAGAAAACTGCAACTGGGGTACCAGAAATACACGACTAAGCGTACTACAAAGGAACGATAAGTCTAAATCTAAAGCTGTTTTAGCGACGTCCTTAGATACAGGAGAGATTATTGTTTTTGAAAGTGCGCACGAGGCTGCTAGAAAAACGGGACATTCACGCGGAACAATATGTAATGCATGTCGCGGACTATATAATGGAATTCTAAGCGGTTATAAATGGAAATATAAAAATGCAATATGAACAACGAAGTAAGATTATTCATCAACGGGGAAGAGATTGAATTCTCACAGGACCCTAAAATATTGCTTAATTATAAGGAAACGGAACTACACATGCCCACCATCGTGCGGAATTCCTGGACCAAGCAGATACAGGTGGAAGGCACGAACCGCAATAACGCCGTTTTCGGCCACATTTGGGAACTGACCCGAGTACAAGATGGTAATTTCAACCCTATCAAAAAGACTGATTTCCAACTATTTGTGAATGGGGAACTATCACAGAAGGGCTACTGCAAGCTGGACAAGGTCACAAGAACGAACAATACCGCCCAATATAGTTTGACATTATATGGGGGGCTGGGCTCGTTTTTCTTTAACTTGACATATGACCAGGACGACGCGGGCAATACCAAGAAGACCCTCGCCAGCTTGAAATATACTACGGAGTGGTCAACAGAACCGGATATGAACTTTACTATTGACAAGGATAATGTCTATGAGGCGTGGGGACAAATTGCCGGTTTCGGCACCACATCAAACCCTCGCTGGAACATCATCAACTTTATCCCGGCGCTGAATGGAATACCTGGTGATTTTGATGCGGCGAAGGTCCTCATCAACAACTATAAACTTAATACAGGCGGCGCGTCTGGTTTTAGAACCGGGACAACCATAGATGGAGTAACTTACAAGCCGGTTTTGGGTGGAGCGCTTAACCAGAACGGATATAGCCTGGGTGAAATGCCGCACGACTTGCAGGAGTGGCAGACAAGGGACCTGCGCAGCTATAACCAGAGACCTTGTGTTTCTATGAGGGCGATTATAGATGCTTGTTGCCAGCCGGTGAATAATGGCGGCTATCAAGTTAAACTTGATGAACACTTTTTCCACGCTTTCAATCCATACTATTATGACAGCTGGGTAACTATGCCGATGCTGAAAGACCTTGAAGGAATGGGCGGCGGTGAAACCTATGAGATAACCGGAGCAACGATTTCAACGGCAACCACGCAGACCTATGGAAGCTATATGTTCCCCGTAGAGTTCAATACGCAGTCGCTGGCGTCCATAAAGAATGTTGATATGGACATCACGGTCATGTTTGAGCCGGAAACGGCAACGCAGGTCCAATATCTATATCCATACCACACTTACCATTCGAAAGGAACAACCCTCCAAGGACACAAATATGTGAAGAAGATGGAAAGCAACCAGGGTGTCATCATACAGCTATTCGCCCTGGGAGCCGCAGGTGATGTTGTCGGTCAGTCCAAGGCATATTTACTCGCGGGCAAGAAAAACTGGAACGCAAAGGACAAGGAACCTATGTGGGAATGGTTTTATAACAGAAAGACAAACGAATACGGCGTTGAACCTACCTACGAATATCTTGAAGGATACTTTAAGCAGGTACTTGGTCGTTATGTTTGGTGCGATAAGAACGGCAACGAACAGAAGATAAATTTCAAATTCAGCGCCCCTAATGATTTCGCAACGCTGATGGTAAAGATTTCAAAACCGTGGAGCAAAAGAGTGAAATATCTATTCACGGGCTCAGAGAGTGAAAAACACGAAAGCCGCTCGTTCGCCACGCTATATACTACAAAGGATTATTCAACAACCGGTCGTCATACGCTTGGTCAGGCTATGTCACAAGACCGTGTTAATGGCAATTTTGTTTTCGCAGTCGACCGTTTTGAAGGCATCGGTACCGATTATGAAGGACTTTTCTCCGGCACCAAGATAACGAAGGAAAGATTGCTTTCAACAAAGAATACTCCTTGTGATTACCTGCTTTCATACGCCAAGATGTTTGGATTGTATTTTTACTATGACAGCACGGAGGTAGCGGACGACCCGGAAAAATACCCGTCAGGCGTCGTTCACATTATGGACCGCGACACTTTCTATATTGATGAAGTGGTTGATTTGTCCAAGATGATTGACTGGGGCAAGAAAATTGAGATAACCCCCGCACTCGCTGATACAAAGTGGTATAAATTCGATACAGAGCATGTTGAGAGCGAGCTGGAAACCGGATACAAGCAGCAATTTGGACAGGACTATGGCGCCCAACTGGTGAATACATCATACAACTTTAACAGCGATACCACCAACCTATATGACGGAAATGTGTTTAAGAGCGGAATAATGGCGCTGGAAAAGGACAAATACTACAAAAAGACCGCAGCCGGACTACCGGTTTACCAATATAACGGACTGAAATACAACCTATACAGCAGAACGGGTCCCACGGAAGAGTTTCAAAGCACCGAAATAGAGTACCCGATTTCCACAACCCTGTACATGCAGACCATCAACCCGGACTACGAATACTATGACGCGTTCCCCAAGCTCCAACTGCACGGAGAAAACAACGAGGCGGTTGACGGTGAAAATATCCTCGTGTTTTTCAAGGGAAGCACGCAGGTGAATGCCGACTACTGGCTGACCGACGATACGCCCGAAATGGCTACGCTGAATGACGGACAACCCTGCTGGCTGATGACCAAGAGCGAGAAGGACGCTGCCGGAAGGAACATCGCCAAGAAGGTCAAATATTTTCCATACTTCACAAGGGATATGACTTGGGCTGGCAAATATGGCAATATCGTGCACAGCTGGAACTTCGGTCACCCGCAGCTCATATACAGCCCGGACACCTATACAACGCCAGGCGATAGTATATACGATGTCGCCTGGAAGAACTATATAAGGGATATGTACAGCGTTGACACCAGAAAATTGTCCTGCTATGTAAAGGCGCAACTTGACGGAAGACCGTGGCCGTACTGGCTGAGGAGGTTTTACTGGTTTGAGAATTCAATTTGGAGGCTAAACGAAATCAAGGACCTTAATATCGGTTCCTACGATACAACCAAGATGGAATTCATCAAGGTCCAGGATATGAATAACTACAAACTGGACAGAATTGAATATCAAGGAACTAACCAGATTATACTTGACCAGAGCACACTCGCTTGTACTGGCGGAACCATCACCGGTAAGATTATTCTGCAAGGAGGCGGCGGATGGGCTGCTAGTGATGCCATCGGTGGCGTAGATGGCGAAGGCAACAAACACTATTTGGAAAGTGCTGATGCTATGAACCCTAACCACGGAAGCGGAGAAATAACGAATTTCACGCTCACCGTTCCAGCGAATACCGGAGATACGCCTATCACCTGGACAGTCGCATTTAAAGATGATGTTGACGCATGGCACAGAGCGTCATTTGTACAGGATACCTGCAATACCGGTTCAACGCTTACGCTTACGCCAGCATCAATAACCGGAACCTCAGCTGCGTCATCTGCTACGCTTACGCTAAATGCCATAAGGATAACCGGATTGACGATTACATCAAATGCTGAATGGGCTACTGTAACGAGAAACGAAAATGTCGTAACGGTTTCCTACACGAAGAACAGCACAACTAACGCCAGAACCGCTACGATTACAGCAACGGGTACTGGGGTAGAAGGTGAAATGACGGCAACCGCGACGCTGAGACAGAATGGTTTGGGACAGGTGACCGTAAGCCCGGCTACGCTCGAGTTTGACTGGATAATAGATGGAGTAGGCGGAGAACCAAGCAAGACCGTAAATATAACGACCAACGATGAATGGACTTCGTCAATAAACGATAATACACAAGGATAATGGCAAGCGAAAACTTTATATACCAACCAACGACCGGAAGCGGAAATGGAACTATCACGGTAACGGCCAATAGCAACAACGCTAATGGGACTGACAGAACGGCAACCCTCACCATCACCAACGGGGCGGCGTCCAAGAATGTGACGATAAAACAAAAATATCGCCCCTATTTTACCCAGAATGCCGGTTCAACCTTTCCTGCTACCGGCGGAAGCCTAAACTATACGGTTCATACTGAATACGACGTCGTTTTTAGAAGCGTACCTACCTGGATAGCAATATCACAGAATGGGACTGCAATAGCGGAAGGACAGAGACTGACCCCAGCGGAAGCCGACAACAAGACATTTACATTTACGGCGGAAGCAAATACCGGCGAAACCCGGGCTGTAGGCACTACTTTCAATATGGGACACTATCTTTCTACCGGTCTATGCCGTGATGTTTCATACTTTTCGCTCAGCCAGGAAGGAGCGAAACCGGCCAAGAAGATGAGCCTATCACCTATTTTGATTCAGGCGACGTCAGCACAGACGACCGCAAGCTTGACTTTAACCGTTGAGAACTGCACATTTGACTACATGACGACGAGTACGGCTGGCACGTTTGCGATAACTGCCGCTAACCCGGTGAATAATACGATACAGATAACTTTCCCGGCCAATACCGCATTTACAAGCAACAGAGGATACTTGAGTTTCTATCTATATGATACTGATGGAGACGCACACACAGCGACCATCACCGTTGAGAGAGCCGCGTGCGGAGGAATAACGACCGATGTTGATAATATCCTATTTGAATATAACGAGACATCCGCGAAGACGCTGAATGTCCTAACCGGCGGAGAATGGAACTCGTCAATAACTGATAACCAATAAGATAATGGCAAGCGAACATTTTTGGTATAACCCAACGACAGGAAATGGAAGCACGGCGGTTTCGGTTTCCGCTGATACTATGAACGGAAGCCAGGCTGACAGACTTTCAACTATAACTTTCACAGATGGTTCCGCGACAAAAACGGTGTCGGTAAGACAGAAATATATGCCGTATAAGCAGCAATTCGAATCAACGACTTTTCCTGCGACCGGAGGCAATATCTATTTTACGGTGCACAGCGAATACGATGTTGTTTTCAGGTCTGTACCGGACTGGATAACGATAAGCCGTGAAGGAACCGTATATAGCGAAGGTCAGCGAATATCGTCAGGCGCGGCGGATAATAAAACTTTCACGCTGACCGCCGACGCGAATACCGGCAATACGAGAAGCGTAGGAAGCACTTTCAATATGGCTCACTATATAGGCGATGAAATGCAGCGCTACTATTCCTACTTTTCTTTTTCACAGGAAGGGCAAGGCGGCACGAAGAGCATTAAACTATCGCCTATTTTGATTGAGGTGTCATCGGCTGCAACATTAGCGACCGTAAATATGACCGTTGAGAACTGCACATTTGACCATATGACGACAAGCTCCGCCGGTACATTTGCCATCGTCGCGTCCAACCCGGTCAATAATGTCATAACGCTGACTTTTCCGGCAGCTACTACAACCGGTGAGACAAGGGGCTATTTGACTTTCTATTTGTACGATACGGACGGCAACGCATATACGGCAACTATCACGGTAGTAAGAGCGGCAAGCTCACAACCAAGGAATATGGCACTATCCCCTACCGGAGCAACCGTGGTCAGCTCACGCACAAGCTATGCTATCTATGTGCCGACCACAAGCTGCACTTTCTGCGGAATGACCTATACCAACAGCAACGCAGATTTCCCTGTAACGGCCGTAAAGGACGGCAGCTATATCCATTTGACCTATTCGGCAAATACCGGTGACAGCAGAACGACGCTGATAACATTTACCCTGCGGGACGAGGATAACAACCCGTACTACAAAACATTTGCGCTAACGCAGGAAGCCGCAATAATAGAGAGGAACTGGTACATCGCCAACAATACCGGCCTTGACGTCAAAGGTGATTTATTTACCACGAGTGAGCGGCTGACTATTGAGATAATGGCTGGCAAGAAAGAGAAAAGGACCGAGAGCACGCCGGTGTATATTGCCAGTTTCGCTATCGTGGTGAACCCTATGCCGTCGTTCCCGGAGAATATGGACATCACGCTAACCAATATAAAAACCGGCGACAGAATATACGGTGAATATAACGGTTCGGCGTGGGTAGGAAGCGGTGATTTGTCCGTAGATGAAGGCGAATCATTAAGCCTGGACCGCACATAAAAAATATTAAAGGAAAAACAAAATAGATGGCAAGCAACTTAAATGAAATACTGGGCAGAAATATTGACAGCGTAAAAAGCTTGAAGGCGGCTATCAAGGAACTCCAAGACAGTCTGGTCGGGCTGGATACCGAAAGCCAGGAGTATAAGGATACCGCCGCAAAGCTCGCTACTGCACAAGACGCGTTGAAAGATGTCACCAGAGCAGGAATAGACGCAAATCTGGCGGCGAAGGACAGCATCGTCGGCATGCAGAAGGAGTATAACAAGCTATATGACGCATACAAGAAATTAAGCGACGAACAGCGCAACAGCGATTTCGGCAAGAATATGGCCGAGAGCCTGGAAAAGCTATCTGCCACCATCAACGACAGCAAGAAAGAGGTAGGCAACTTTACCAGCAACATCGGCCGCTACGCGCAGGGGGCAACGGAGGCGTTCAATAATATGGGCGTGTCCCTCGGTGCGCTGCAGACCCCTATGAAAATGGCGTCAGGCGGTGCGAAGACCCTCGGTGCGTCGCTGAAAGCCCTCATCGCCAACCCGGTAGGTGCGGTCATCATGGCTATCGTCGTCGCGTTCAAGGCGTTCCAAGCTATTGCCGAAAGGGTGAAGAAGGCTATCAACGATAATGAAGAGAGCTCCAACCGTTTGAAGGTCGCTATGGCCACATTTAAGCCGGTGGTGGACGCCGTTTCCAACGCGTTTGATTTCCTCGCTAAAATAACAGTCAAGGTGATTGAAGGAGTTTCAAAGGTGGCGGAAAAGGTAATGTCCATCATACCTGGAATGAAGAAGGCTATTGACAGTCATAAGGAACTGGCAAAGGCTACCAACGACCTGACCAAGGCGACCCGTGAGGCAAATATTGAGAATTCCAAGAAGACGGCCGAGATTGAAAGACTGCGTGAAGAGGCATCAGCGACGGAAGATGTCACCGAGAAGAAGAGACTGCTGGAAGAGGCGAAGGCTATGCAGGCCGAGGTGGACCAGAAGAATATTGAACTGGCCCAGGAAGAACTGCGTATAATGCAGGAATATGCCGCAAAGACCGCGAATAGCGCAGAAGCAAATGATAAACTGGCAGCCGCACAGAAAAAGGTAAATGACGCTATCGCCCAAGGTGAAAAGAACCAGCGACTTTACAACAAGCAGCTTGACGCCGTTAAGACCACCACGACATCAGCTGGAAAGACCGTTGATGAATACAAGAAAAAGGCACACGAACTATACGAGCAACTGATTGAAGATAACAAGGACGAACTGACCAAGCTCACGGAAAAATACGAGAAGGAAAAGAAACTCCTGGAAAAATATCATATGGATACCAAGCTCCTCACCCAGAAATATGAGCGAGATAAAAAGGAAATAATTGTAAATACGCTTGAAAATACCCAGAATGAAAGGAGAGCGGCATATAATGTTGAACTTAGCCAATATAGCAAATACATCTCACAGCAGCGCGAACTATTGCAAGATGACCCGGTCGGTTTAGCGACTTTTGAAAAACAAATATCAGAAGAGATACTTGAAAGATTTGAAAAAATAGACAAAGCCGTGATGAAGACGCAGGAGGCGCTAGTGAACCTGGGTGATGGAAAAAATTGGGACCTGCTGAATGCGTTTAGTACCGTTTTCTATGATGAAAATGTGCAGAATATCAGCAACTATTCAGCTGCAATAGATACGTTGAAGAAGAAAATAGCTGAATTCGCTGATTATGCAGAAGGTACCCAGGGAAAACTAATGCACGATATCTACCAGAATGCGCTGACCGCACTTGAAAAAATGAGCCCGGAAGAATGGGTGAAACAGACAAAGACTATCCAGGAACAGGTAGACTCGCTGCGGACCGCCTATGGTATTTCTATTGACACGATGGAGGAGGCTGACAGGCTGGCTGAAATTCAAAAAAAGAATATTGAAAAAATGAAAAAGCTCCTCGCCGAACTACCTGCACAGATGGTCGGTGAAGAGCAGATAAAGAGGATACAGGACGCCATAAAGAAAAACTATGAAGCGGAACTTGAAGGACTGATAAAGACCGTCACATACGATACTTACGGAGGCTACCTGGCATATGTTGAGGAACAGAACAGGAAGGCGCTTGAAGTAGAAAAGACTGCTATTGAGGAACAGCTGAAACGTTTCTCCGGTACCGCAGGGCAGAAGCTTGAAATAATGCAGCGATACTACGAGGTCCTTGCCGAAATGCGTGAAAAAGACCACGCTATGGCTGAACAGTCAATTCAACGCGTTACAGAAATGTTTGATAACCTGATAGGCATGACGGATAATATGGCTAGCTCTCTTGCGTCATACAAATCTACCAGGGAAAGTGTTATAGATAGTGAGGTAAAGGCTGGAAAGATAAGCGAAGCGGAAGGAAAAAGAAGAAAAAGCAGATTGCTGGAACTTGAAAAACTTGAAAGGGACTTCGCTGTTGCTACCATCGCCGCTGATGCTGCAACCGGTGCGTTTAAGATATGGAAGGGCTGGGCTACTGAGACTGGTGAAATCAACCCGATAACAGCAGCTGGAAATGCATATGTTCTGGCTGGACTTAACGTAGCATCAACATTATCCGCTGTCGCAAAGACCGCTGGTTTGGCAGCAACAGCAGCAGCACAGATAGCCGCTGCAAAGGGCAAATACATCGTAGCCAAGAATAATTCAATCGCTGAAAGCGGTGGCGGTGGTGGAAGCGTGAGCGTGGGAGCTACCCCGGCCCTGATTGACACAACGCCCTATACCTATTCAAGGACCGTACAGACCGCAGAAGAGGAAGACAGGCTGAATGCCCCTATCTATGTCACCGTCACGGATATAGAGGAAGGTCTGGGACACAGAGCAACGGTAACGAACGAGAGTAGTTTCTAAATGAGGATTTTTTTTCTATTACACAAATAATTCTATTAAAAACAAAAGAATACTATGACCTATAAGGGACTGCCAATATATGATGTAGAGTTTAGTGACGAGATAAGCGTGTTTAACAATATCGCCCTCGTCACCGAACCCGCTATCAAGGAGACTTTTATACAGCTATCAAAGCAGGAAGATAACCATATACAGCTGAAAATAGACGAAGAGAAGAGAATGGTTTCCGGTCCGGCCCTCATACCAGACCAACCTATCTACCGCAACCAAGGCGGAAGACAATTTTACATCAAATACAGCAAGGATACCATCGCGAAAATGGCGCTGAACTTTTTCAAAAGCCACCGAAATACGGAAGGAAATGTTGAGCATGTCGTGCCCGTGAATGGAATAACCTATTTTGAGAGCTATTTACTGAATAAAGAGCGTGGTCTGGCCCCCAAGGAATTTGAAAACCTGCCGGACGGGACCTGGATACTGACCGCGAAGGTGGAGAACGACGATGTTTGGGACCTGGTGAAAAGCGGAGAACTGACCGGTTTTTCAATAGATATAGCCGGTGTCCGTTTCGCAGAGGAAAAGGTGATTGACACGCTGGACGACTTCGTGGAATATCTAAACAAAGACTGATAATGACAAAATATCTAAATAATAACTGATAAAAAAAATAAGGTAAAAATGAAAATCACACAGAGATTACGCATCGCGTTGAAGTCCATGTTGAACTTTCAAATGGGCGAAGTGAAGACCGATAAGGCTGTCCTCGTTTTTGACGGCGAGGAGCTGAAAGAAGGAATGGAGGTCTACATCATCGGTGAGGACGGCGAACCCGTAGCAGCAGAGGACGGAGACTATACCACAGAGGACGGAAAGACCATCAAGGTAGTTGAAGGAAAGGTCGCCGAAATCGTCGACCCGGAAGCCGAGGTAGCCGAAGAGCCCGCCGAAGAGGTCGCCCAGGAAGAGGTAGCACAGGAGGAAAACGAAGATGTAGCGCCGGCAGACGAACCGGAGCAGGACGAGAATGAAGAGGCAAGCGTGGAAGACCGCATCGCCGCACTTGAAGCACGCCTGGCGGAATTCACCGAAGGACTTAACGCTATCATCAACAGCATCGCCGCACTTGAAGAAAGAATAGCCGGCGTTGAAGGAAAGCTCGCAAAGGTGGAAGAGCCCGCAGCTGACCCCGTAGATGAGACCCCGGAGGTAAAACAGAATGAGCACAAGAACATTTTGAGCTATCTGCGTAAGGACTAATTTAACGAAAAAATAATAAAGAATATAAAAAATCAAAGAAGAAGAATATGGCAAAAAGTTGTTTATCTAACTACACACTCCAGGGAATAGATTTTGACTGCAACGCTAACCTGGCTGGCATCAAAAATGTCTGGCTCACCTACTACGAGGACGCCACGGTTGATATGGACACCAGCGCTCATACTGCGACCGTTACCCTCGGTTCAGGTGTTAACTGGTACAAATATAGTTTCGCCCGCAACAGCTCATCCTTGAATTCAACCCTCACCAAGGACGACGCTAACGGAACGAGATACTACACGAATACCCTCACGCTCGTCTTTAACAAGCTCACAACTGTCAAGCACCTTGAGGTAATGGCCCTCGCTGCTGAAAAGCTCATCGCACTCGTTGAAGATAACAACGGTAAGGTCTGGGTAGTCGGCGCTGATTCCTATGTTTCCGGCGTAAGCGAAGAGGTCGGCACCGGTGCATCTGCTGACGACCGCTCCGGTTATAATGTTACAATCGAAGGCACATCCGCCTATCTCCCGTTTGAGTACAGCGGAACCCTCCCTGCCTAATGAAAAAAGAAATAATAAAATAAAGAAAAAATAGAAGAAGAATATTATGGCAAATGTTAATTCTTTAAACATCAAAGAACTCCCTGACTACATCCAGGAGCACAGGGACGAACTTTTCATCAAGGCTACGCTTGGTGGTAAGACCCTCGGCCTCGTTGAGATTATGCCGAATGTAAAATACAAGGACGCACTTAACTACCTTGACAGCGGTGTTGTTCTCCAGGACGGTTCAAATTGTGGCTGGAACCCTCAGGGCTTCGACACTTTCGCACAGCGTTTTATTGAGACCAAGGCCGTTGAGGTAGAGAAGGAATACTGCTGGAAGGATTTTGAAAAGAAGTATATGAACTACCAGCTCCTCTGGGAAGCCGGTAGAGAGAAGCTCCCGTTCGCGGAGAAGATTGCTGAAAGCAATATGAACGCCATCCAGGACGCAGTTGAGGACCTTGTTTGGAAGGGTGACGAAAATCTCGGCATCTCCGGTTTCGTAGCTGACGCACGCGCAGAAGGTGAGACCGTTAAGTTTGAGACCGGTTCAACCGCGTCCGCAAAGATTGACGCTATCGTCGCTGCACTTTCGTTCAAAATGCTTAAGAAGGGCGTGAATATCTATGTTTCCCCTACCGATTTCCGCGCCTACATCCAGGAGCAGAATGGTGCCTGCTGCAACAACAAGCCAGTCCTTGACGCCGCTGCTGAAAGCATCACCTACTTCGGCGACAGCCGCATTAAGATTATTCCGGTCCTCGGCCTTGAAGGAACTGGTGCTATCGTCGCCGCTACCGCTGACGCCCTCGTTTATGCAACTGATGTTGAAGGAAGCGAGAAGACCTACAGAATGTGGTTTGACGAGAAGGAAGAGAAATTCATGTTCCGCGTACTTTTCCGTGCCGGTACCGCTATCAAGTATGTGGACGAAGTTGTCCTCGGTGAGTAAGCTTGATATAGGCTAAAAAAGAATGCCAGGTATAGTGCCTGGCATTTTTTGTTTTCATACGGTAAATACGGACTAAAATATATTAAAAACAAAAAACGATATGAAGATTTATAATATCATCAACATCCCCAAGGGCCTATCACCCGAGACAGAATGCGACTGCCGTGAGGAGTACAACAGCGGATATACCGAAGGCCTGGAAGAAGGATTTGACAAGGGCTATGATTCCGGCTATACTGATGGTGCCGAAAGCGTTGATTGTAAGGACTTTTACGACAGCGGATATACGGACGGGTACGAGAGCGGATACACGAGTGGATATACCGACGGACAGGAGAGCGTTGATTGTACTGATTTCTATAATAGCGGCGTAACTGACGGATACGCAAGCGGATACACGAGTGGTAGGACAGACGGATATGACGACGGCTGGCAACCCGGATATGTCAGCGGTTTTACTGATGGTGGTGAGGCCGGATATGACAGCGGCTATACATCTGGTCATACGGACGGCTACCAAGAAGGATATAATTCGGGTAATACCGACGGTTTTGAGACTGGATATGACAGCGGAAGGACTGACGGATACGACGAAGGCTATGCATCAGGTACTACGGACGGTGAAGCAACCCAGAAGGCGAAGCTGACCACGCTGACCGTACTTGAAAACGGCGTTTATACCAGAGAGGACGGCTACAACGAGGTAAATGTCCAGGTCCCATCAACATCTGGCACAGGATATACGAGCGGCTATACCGACGGCTACGCATCTGGCTCCACGGACGGTTTCAACAGCGGCTATACTTCAGGTCATACAGACGGTTTCGGCACGGGCTACGACAGCGGATATACCGACGGGTCTGCTGATGGATATGCGTCCGGCTACACATCTGGTTCAACTGACGGCTATAATAGCGGTGTAACGGCTGGTGAGGAAGCGCAGAAGGCAAAACTAACCAATTTGAAAATAAGCGAAAACGACCTGACCAACAATCAAAACCACCTGGATGGTAGTTTCACCAGAGAAGACGGGTGGAACGATATATTTGTGTCAATAGACATCAACCCGAATATAAACAGCGCCTGGACAAGAGGATATGACGCTGGATACCCGTCTGGCGTTACGGACGGATATGCGAGTGGATACACAAGTGGTCGTACGGACGGATACCAAGACGGCTGGCAACCTGGGTACAATAGTGGCTACACGGACGGCGTGAATACCTGCGGCGGCGACTATGCGTCTGGCTATACCGATGGTTTTGAGACCGGATACACGAGCGGTCATACTGACGGATACGACGAAGGATACCGGAGTGGAAATACCGACGGTTTTGAGACTGGCTATGACAGCGGATATACAGACGGACAAGCAAGCGTCGACTGCCAGGACTTTTATGACAGCGGATACACGAGCGGTCATACTGATGGCATAAGCGAGCAAAAATCAAAGCTCGTTTCCACCGCTATCACCACAAACGGCACCTATTCAAGGGAAGACGGGTGGAATAATGTGACAATAAATGTTCCACAGACCGGTCATACAGACCAGGAAATGCAGGACAGCTGGAATAGTGGATACACGAGCGGCAAGACTGACGGATATGACGAAGGATACGGCAGCGGATACACATCTGGCGTCACCGATGGAGGAAATGCCCAGAAAGCCAAGCTCACATTTACGGCATTTGCCGCCAACGGCACCTACACGAGACCCGATGGATGGTCCGCCGTTACGGTGAATGTTCCGCAGACCGGATATACGCAGCAGGACCTGGACAACGCATATGGTAGTGGATATACCAACGGATACGACAGCGGATATACTGATGGAATGGAGGAATGCCAACCTACCACAGCAACATCTATCAGCGTGAGCGTTCCTAGACTTGAACCTGGCGAGACCGGAAATACGAATGTTTCTATCACGCCTGGTGGAGCATTTACCCGCCTTGTTTTCACTTCAAGCGATGACAGCGTAGCAACTATAGATAATGGCGGTTCTATTACGGCAATAGGCACAGGTACAACCAACATTTGCGTTGAGGATACGGTAAGCCAGCTGACTTCGTGTGCGGTCCTCACCGTAAATAACCCGGTTTCAGGTAGTGCCGATTTAACCGCTACCGTACAAGCTAAAACGGCAAGTCAGTCAGTCCTAATATCAAAGGACGAAAATCTGGCCAACGTTAACAAAATGGCTATTGACGGCGTTGATATAACCCCGGTTTCAGCATATACTTTTGGTGATACGGACCCTCATACCCTTGAGGTCTGGTACCTATCATCCACTATTCCGTACGGAGCATATGAAGGCGCGGCACAACTGAAAAATGTTGTCATCAACGACAGAATGACCTTAATAGGTGGAAGAGCATTTTTTGACTGCACCGGAATAACATCGGTTCATTTGGGCTCCGGGATGACAAATCTCGGCAACAGCTCGTTCCAAGGCTGCAAGTCACTAACAAGCATCATAGTGCCGAATAATGTTACATCTATGGGTACAAATGTCTTTTACAATTGTACATCACTTACATCTGCAACATTTGGTACTGGTTTAACGGTAATTTCGTCTGGTACGGTGAGAAACTGTACCGCCCTGCAAAGCGTTACGATAAATGGAGATGTTACCGAAATAGCGAAAGAGGCATTTGGCGGCTGTAATGTTTTGAATAATGTTGTTTTACCTAATAATTTGAGAACAATAGGTGAGACTGCATTTAGGGACTGTACAAGCTTTACAAATGTACAGATGCCGAATAGCGTTGTGAATGTTGGTCTTGGCGCGTTCAAAGGGTGTTCAGCTATGACTGCAGTAAGCATCAGCACCGGTCTTTCGGCTATTACTGATATGATGTTCAGCGGCTGTTCATCACTTACCGGTGTGGTACTCCCAGATACTATACAAACTATCGGCAGGAGCGCCTTTATGAACTGCGGTCATATGGTTTCAGCAATATTAAGCACCGGATTGACCGCAATTGGCGACCACGCATTTGAATACTGTACATACCTGCAAGGAATAGATATACCGGCGACTATCAACAGAATAGGTGCGTTCTCGTTCCGGTTTGACACTTCACTCCCTGTAAGTGGTATAACGGTACGAAATAGCACACCATGTGAAATTGGGTCCCAAGCGTTCAATAGCACAGATGATGCCCCTATATATGTTCCAGCTGAAAGCGTTGAAACATACAAGAATTCAACAGCAACAAATTACTACTGGGCAACATACGCCAGCAGGATACAAGCTATTCAATAACCGGTTCGTGCAGACTATTTTCGCTACCGCCTAACAAGGACTGGTTTCGGGGACTGCCAGAGAATGGCGGTCCCCTATTTTTTACTATTTACTATGAATGTTCCAACTAAATATATTAAAGGAAAAATAAAATCATAAAGAAGACGAAGAAGAATGATTACAAAGATTACCGGTGAGCAGCCGTTTCAGGTACTTACCAACAACTTTTCTATCAGTCCGTCCAGCGAAGGATACACGCTACAAATATCCGCAGACGGCACGAACTTTTCTAACCTATTCACCGTAGGAGCTGGCGTCACCCGGCTCGTTACCGGTGTTGCAGCTAACAGCTATTACAGACTATCTGGCAACCAGAGCAAGGTCAGCATCAACTGGATGAAAACCTGCGTTACCGAAGGCGGAGCCGCTGGAAATGAGCTCACCCCGGTCACCGAGTTTCCGTTGAACGCAGACCCAGGCACCGTCGTAGCCCTCGCAAGCGGAGATACCGTAAGCGTCTACCAATATGACGGCGAAAACTGGAATGAGGTCGGTGGAAATACGGAAGATATAGAGCTCCCTATCGCTGCGGCCGTGAATGACCTTAAGGGAAATATTGAGACCAGACTGAACCAGCAATATTACAAAAAGGCTGAAGTGGATAATATTGCAGCAAGAAAAACAGAACCCGGTCAGGTAAATGTTCAAATACAGGACTATGTTGACCCGGCTATAGCGGAGATAAATGACACTATTGAGAATAAGGAGCTGGCAACATCTGCGGCTATCAACGACCTGAATACAGCAACCGTTAAGAGCGCGGTCGTCAAAAATATCTGGTCTGGCACACAGAGCGAATATGACGCTATTGTGGAAAAAGACCAAGCGACACTTTACATCATAAAAGACTAATAAACAATAAAATAGAAAAAATACACAAAAATTATGGCAAAATATATAGGAACCTATGCAACCAGCGGTGATGTACAGACCGCACTTAATAACAAGGAACTTTCTCGTCCGTTTATCGCCTACACGACCGACGATGATAAGGTATATTACGGCGTAAAAGCAGACAAAGCCGAGGTGGGAGACATCGTGGTCTATTCCGTGGCTGACGACCTGCTCCACTACATTAAGCAGGCTGACTATAATACTACGAGCTATCCGGCCGCATCATATGTTCCGGTCGGCGTAGTAGCATACCCGCAGACTGATGACGCTATCCTAGGTCCTACCGGAGAGATTACTTTTATGGGACTTAACTTTTTATCAAAGACAAGCCCGGACAGCGGACAATCAAGAGAACAAGGCCTTGAATGGGGCTATTCTAATTTTGACATCCCAGAACTCACCAACTATGCAAACTCTGGTACCGCAATCACAGATATGAATGGTAAGGCTAATACCGAGGCTGTACTTCAATACGCGACGGCACAGACTGATTGGAAGACTGCATCCGCTATTACTTGGACTGATAAAGCTGGCTACTACCCGGCATTTGAATGTGCTTGGAGATATCATACTTCTGGTACAGTACAAGGAGATTGGTATGTTCCGGCTTGCGGTCAAATTAATTACATCAAGGATGCCGAAAGTCTGGCAAAATTAAATGCAGGATTTACCGCAATCGGGGTGACTTCTTATTCTCTAGGTTTTAGAGGAACATCAACAGAGGTTGATGGTAATTCAGCCTGGTGTCATTTTAGTAGTATATTTGAAATACAAAGTAAATCTCAAAATTACTTCAGGGGTCGTCCTTTCTGTTCCAAGCTGATGACCCGCATCTAATACCAACAAAAACGCATATGCAAATAAGCTGATAAAACAAGAAGGAAAATGACAAATAAAGAAATACAGAATGCATATGTGGGCGATACCCAGGTGGCAAAAATCTGCCTGGGTACCGATATAGTGTGGCCAACTATCGTTTATTCCGCTATTCCGCTGACTTTTGAAATACTGTCAGCTGGAACTATCACTTGGGAAAGATATGCCGGAGGCTCAACCAATTCAAAGACAATCCAATACAAGAAAAATGACGGAGAATGGACTAGTATAACTAGTAATACTGGAAGTTCAGCGCCATCTATAAGTGTTGTTCCTGGTGATATAGTTGTATTTAAAGGAAATAACAATAGTTACTGTTCTGGTCCGGGTTATAACTTGTTTGGTGGTAGCGCTACTTTCAAAGCATATGGTAATATCCTAAGCCTTATTTACGGGGACAACTACCAGACCGAAACAGAACTACCGTCAGGCAATACAGTCAATACACTCCATAACTTTGATTCCTTGTTTTGGAAAAATAGTGGAATTACAGATACTTCCAACATTATAATGCCGCAAAACACAAAGAATACCTGTTATCACAAAATGTTTGAGGACTGCATCAACCTGGAAAAAGCACCAGCTCTTCCCGCTGCAACTTTGGAACCATATGCTTATCAATATATGTTTGCAAACTGTCCTAAACTTGTATATGTCAAATGTTTAGCAACAAATATATCTGCATCAAGCTGTACCTCCAACTGGCTTAGTAGTGTTTCTCCTACTGGTACATTTGTCAAACACCCTAATGCTACCTGGGAAAGGACTGTGAATGGAATACCTGCTGGATGGACAGTAGAAGACGCCGACATTTAAACTTAAACCCTCATACTGATACGATGGGCGCTCCAATAAGGGGTGCCCATTTTGTTGAATTCCTACAAATATCTATTAAAAGACAGAGAAAATAGAAAAAAACATGATAAAACAACCGAAATACGACCTGCTTTTGGAAAATAATGCCAGCAAGGAGTTTTTTATCTATTCGGGGCTGACTGATACAAGCGATAACCACCTATATTACCGTTTTGATACGGAGCTTGACGTGCCGGACGGGGAATATACCTATGTGGTCCTCATCAACAACCGCGACGATGTTGTCTATGACATGAATTTACCGATTTTGGAGACTATTCTGCATACCGGGGAAGGCGATGTCCTCCTCCGCGACCTGCAACCATCTACCGGTCTGCTGCAAATAGGCGATGGCGTGCCCGTCTATGAGAATGTATATGACGAGACCCAGGATAATAACCTGATTTTTTACTACGATAACTAAATAATATACAAATAGATATGGAAGAAAACAGAATACAGCTATCCGTTTTGGACATAGAGAACAAATATGTGGTGGACCCGGAAGAGGCTATCTATGGCAACAAGAGCCTGGTGACCTGGGGACTGGATAACCAGCTGCCCGTTTTATACCACAACTGCTACAGCAAGAGCGCCACGCTGAAAGCTATCATAGACGGTACCATCAACTATGTTTTGGGCGATGACATCGTTTTGGACAACAGCGCTGCATACTGGCGTGAGAAGGCGAATAGGACCGGAATGACTATGCGTCAGCTCATCAGCAAGCTCGATTTCAACCTGAATGTCTATGGCGGTTTCGCTATCCAGGTCATTTATAACAAGCTCGGCCAGGTAGTTGAGCTATTCCCGCTGGACTTCGGTCGTTGTAGGGTGAATGAGGACGGCACCAAGATATACTACGCTAAGAAATGGACGAAATACCAGACCAAGAGCCAGGAATTTGACCGTTTTGACCCGGAGCACATCAACAAGGACAACCCGACCCAGATTTTCTACTACAAAAATGACACAACCAACGCTATTTACCCCCTCCCTCCGTTCGCCGGGGCTATTTACGATGTCCTAACCGAGATTGAGTGTGCAAAATACAGCTTGAATACCGTCGCCCGTGGTTTTTCCGCAAAATATGTGTTCAATTTCCCGGAAAACAACAATTTAACCGACGAGCAGAAAGAAGGCATAGAGAAAGCGATAAAGAGCAAGTTCTGCGGAAGCGAAAATGAGGCCAACTTTATGCTTTACTGGAAAAATGAGGACGGAAGCGGAATAGAGGTAACCAAGATTGAGAGCGACGAGACCCCAGAAAGATATATAGCGATAAAGGATAACGCCAGAACCAACATTTTCGTGTCTATGCGTTGTACCCCGCTCCTCATGGGCCTGGTGAATGGAATATCAACCGGTTTTGCCACCAACGAATACCGCGACAGCTATAAACTTTTTCAAAAGAGCGTGATTGAGCCCCAGCAAGACGTGATTATAGAGGCGCTGGAAAAGATAACCGGAGCAAAGGACGGAATACGCATCGCCCCGTTCGTAATAGATTTCGATACCGAAGAATAACTGCAAATAACCATAAAGAAATGACTGATTTTAAAAACACTATGTTGATTTCTCCCCAGAAGGTAAAGTCCTACGGGGTGATAAACCTGAATGTGAATGAAAGCGAGGTAGGCA
>Ga0256404_1002959_pt1 | contig 35986 bp, 32 predicted proteins | sample RumenRJG_01DNA_FD_185990 | JGI IMG/M metagenome (GOLD analysis project Ga0256404, IMG submission 185990) | Bovine rumen microbial communities from Lethbridge, Alberta, Canada - RJG_01 | ecosystem: Host-associated > Mammals > Digestive system > Stomach > Rumen | place: Canada: Alberta | collected... | reverse complement strand
CTGACTGCTCATGTCGCTCCCTCGCGCTTTTCCTTGGTCGACGCGCTCTTGTCCTCAGCCTTTCTGCGCTCCGCCTCCCAGTCCTCCTTCAAGTAATAGAGCCGGTTGCCGTTGGCCTTCTTCGTCCTCACATGGTGGATGTTGGCGAACCGCCTGACCTGTGTCTTGCCGAGTCCGTAGATGCGCATGAGTTCGCCGCAGGTGTACCAGTGCTCATTCAGTGTCCTGCCCAAACGCTCACGTTCCTCACCGATAGCCTTGTCGACAGCCTCCTTCGGATAGCACGTGGTGCCGAAAGCGTGGATGGACGGAATCTGATACCGCATCCTAAGTGTATAAAGACGACCGTAACTGTAGTCGAACTTCGCGCAAATCTCCGCCATCGTATAATGTGTGTCGTGGGTGACACCGACGGGGGCACGGTCCTTGGCAGTCCGTTTGGACACTCTGCGAGTCTTGGCACCCTCATTCGCCTTTCCCTTGCAGCCCTTCCCCTTACAGCCATGCCTTTTGTCTTTTGAGAAGATCGACTGTGAGAGCGTCTCCCCAAGGGCCGCCTCTATCATGCTGATAATCTCCTTCCGTGCGACGACCGTCACGCGTTCCGAGAGTTTGACCGGGTGTAGCTTTCCACGACTGACCATCGTGTAGTAAGTCCTCAGACTGATGCCGAGCATCTCCGCCACCTGCCGCGGGCGGTAGAACTCCTGTCGAGAGCACACGCTGGCAACGCTGCCGCCCGTAGTGTTAAGTTGTGTTTCGTTTTTCTTTCCCATAGTGCTTGTCCTTGTGAATTTATCCGTTTTCAGCATTGTCTGACAATTTTGGTGCAGCGGCGTTGCATTATCTGCTTTATGGTGCAACATCTTATGTCGTGGCACTTCATAGTCAAGTTCCAAATGCGGTACAAAATTAATCAAAACAGATGGAACTCACAATAGCCATATGGAAAGACTGCAAACGCTTGTTAACTGATAATCAACCGATTACTTGCAGGCGTTTGCAACCGTTTGCCGACATTAAAGTCCATGTGGAAGGATTTCCCGCTTCCGCTTGGCCCAATGCAAAAGAAGTTAGCGTTGTCTGTCATCTTTACACGCCCTTCCTTGCCGGTTATGTCAATACAGACCGGCAGGCCCTGTCGGTCCGTATACCATGTCTTGAGCGGTGTATCTTCACAGTGCTTCAGATGCTCCTTGAACATTAAGCATAGCGCTGCATCATTAAGCGTCAGGAAGAGGTCGTAGTCGGGATTGAAACTGTAGGCATTGCCGGGAAAGGAGTCCATGAAAAGTTCCAACTGGTTGTAAGCAGACTTCGAGGCAAAGATACCGCACTCATAGAGCTTGGTCTCAATGTAGCTTGTAACGGGTGTCAGTTTTTCCATGGGGCAGCTGACAAGTAAGTTGAAGTTCGTGTAGACGAGCAACTTACTGTCCTGGGCGAGCATGTTGAGCACGACCTCGATATCCGCCTTGGCGATCTTATTCGACGGGTCTGGCATGCTGCCGTGTCGCTTTGCCTTGGCCTGCAGCTTCCTCAATAGCTTGCGCTGTTGCGGAATCTGGATGACCTGGTTATAGATGACACAGTCCGTGTCGGGGATCTCACTGAGGAAAGACAACAAGTCCGTGGCAATCACATATCCGTTGACTGCCACTGGCTGATAAGGCTTGATGAGGGAAGGAAGGTCGATCTCATCCACATCCACGATGTCGAAAGACTTCACTACTTTGTCGCCCATCTTGAGACAGTCATCACCAGCCTTGAAACTCTGCATGGAGAAGGGACCAGTCTTGAAGTTGAATGCCATGAAGCGGTGAAGGTATTCGTTGACCTCGTCCTTGTTGAGCTTTTTGTGCCAGATGCCACGCTCCTTGAGGATATCCATGACCTTGCTGACCTTCGTGTGGAAGTCAAGCCAAGTCTTAGGGTCGTACTTCACAAAGGCAGACTTCACTGCCTCCTGGGTGATGATGAGGTAGGTACGGATTTCCGTAAAGGGTCGGCCATTAAAGTACTTGAAGTAGCTGCGGGTCAGAAACTCCATATCGGGCGTGATGTCGTGATGGTAAGCCTGCTTGCAGAGGATGTCCTGCTTCTGTAAGGCATAGCCCTCGCCGAGCGTCTGGACGATATTGTTCAGCACATCGGTGTAGGCCATATAGAGCATCGCGTCCGTGGCATACTGCTGGACAGGATTCTCTATCTCGATGATGACAGACGGATTGCCGTTCTTCGAGAAGAGAACCGTGTTCATGAGCTTGCCATTGGCATCCTTGATATCCTGGAGCTGGGCGAAGAGGCCGTCGAGCGGCTTTTTGGTATTGGCCATGTAATAGTTCGTTTAACCGGTTAGTGATTATACATTTTGTAATAGAAATAGTATCCTTTATGCCGCTTTCGGTTATGGAGTCCGCTGCGCTGTTTGATAAAGATGGTGATGATGCCTGTTCCAAAGGTTACTACCATCGCGATAAGACCGGCAAGTTTGCCGAGAATTATGGAGAAGAGCAGAAACGACAGGAAACTGACACCAATGGCGGCTGCTGCAAGTGTCAGGAATCGTCCTCGAATGCCCATGAACTCCAGTGGCTTCTGAAGACCTTTGAAGACGGGGTAACCTTGAAAATTCAGTTCCATCTGGTTAGTAGTAATGTGTGTGTATATTGTTAATGTATTCTTTCCTTATGTTTAAAAAGGTGAAGAATAAGAAGCTCAAATGAACTTCTTGATTCTTGCACCTTTGCCTTAACGTTACGCTATAACTATTTGAAGAACAGTGGTAATGCCTCGCTCATTGCAAGGAAAGCGACACAACCTCCGATGGTAAGCATGATAGCTTTTTTAACATCTTGGTCGCCATTTTGCATCTTGAAGTAGATCGAGAATGCACCGACCAAAGCAATCACTGCCGCGATGGCTTTCATCAAATTACCGACGGGTACCTCATAGCTTTTCACCTCGGTGATAGCATTCTGGAATCCGCCAGCGCCCTTGCTCTCCGCAAAGGCTGCGACGAAGCAGCAGAAGAACATGCCGAGGAAAGTTGCGATACGCTTCTTAGGCAGACGCTGCCATCCGTTCTTGGCAGTCGTCATTACGGTTTTAGCTAAATTCTGTAACATAAAAGTTTGATAGTTTCAATGTTACGATTTAACGACGACCTGTACATGGAAGATGGGTGAGAGTAGCGGACGCCCTCGTCGAATCCCTTACGTCTTGAGGCGTGCAGTCCTCTTCCGGAAACTGTCTTATGGTTCAGTAAAGATTAAAGGTTAGGTTAGTAGTTGTTGAAGGTTCAAAGATTGAGAGTTGGCAGTTCTCTGTGTGGTCGACCGGCTTCCGATTTCTGTCGTTCAGCCAGTGCCAGCTTCCTTTCCGTCTCGCGTTTTTCACGGTCGACTTCCTCCCATTGACAAAGGACTTTCTTTTCCAACAGTTTGACGGGATCGGCTGCTGCCTCACAAGCCTCCTTATGTGTCTTTTCTGCGGTCTGACCACCAAGCATGACGTTCTTGACTGCTTCCTCGTCCATATAGACGAGGAACTCATCGTCGACGAGATTGTCGGCTTTAGGAGCAGATGCCTCTTCCTCTTTTTCACCATTGTCAATCCGATCACGAAGATCTGTGACCAGCTTTTGAATGCGTGCTTTTGATTCCTCGTCCTGCTCAGGTGGAGCCGGATCCGTGTCAGTGACAGAGCGGCGGTTGGATGGCTCATCCTCATTCGATTCGCAGGATGCTGATTCCTGGCTTTTCCGTGCTGGTGGCCGCTCCGGTGGCCTTTCTATGAGGACGGGCTGGAACTGTCCGGCCTCGTCAGAGATGTCTATGTCCTCATCCTGTGGCTTCTGCTGGAGTTCCTCTGCGCTTTTATCGAAGAAGACATCCCTCGTTATCTGTACGATATAGTAGACTACTGCCAGGACGAAGACAATGATCGTGTATACAGTGAGAAACATAGTCTGTCTTTTTATTCTGTCTAAGCTCGCTCAACGTTGGTTACGCTGTTCTTGCCGAAGACTCGGTCGCCAGCGTCATGAACCTGTGGGATGAAAGATATGGTCAGTGTCTCACCCTCGGTGATGGCGTAGGTGTCAATGTTCTGCTGTCCGAACACTTCGAGAAGTACAGTGCATTTCTCATCGCTTGTGGATGCAAGTACATACTGCTGCACGGCCCATGTACCGCCCTTCTTGGTGATGCCTGTCTTTAGCGGCAGGACTTTTGTGATGGTTCCTGTAATTTTCATAGATTCTATTTGGGTATTGAAAAAAGATTGTGTTGACAAATAGTTTGATAAGCTCTTTAGATTATGTCTTCGAAACGATAATTCTTGTCCCTGTCTTCCAGCAGATGCTGAGCGACGGCTGTGAGGATACTTGCGGCAACGGTGCTGCCTACATGCTTGGCCAGTCGTGGGTTGATCTTGTTAAGCTCCACGTATTCATCTCTGACCTTAGTCATCGAGTCCGTAAGGGACTGCATGACGCCAAGCTCACGTTCCATACGGTGCAAGGATTTTCTTTCTTCTTTCTGGTTCTTCATAAATCTGTCTTGGGTTAAATGGTTATGATAAGGGTTGATAATTGTCGGTGCCATTGCCTTGCCGCAGCACGGCCGGAGATGCTGGCAACTCCCCCGTTTCCTCCGCACACGATACTGCAGGCAATGGCTGAAAGGTCAGTCCCAGGGCCATGGCATTCCGCTCACGTCTAGGTTTCCTGACAAGGTTGTTATCGTAGTAAATAATGTTGCTCCCACGAACGATGATGTATCCACAGCGGCCCAAGTTGCCTCGCATTTGCTGTTTCTTCTTGTTGGCGAAGACCTTAAGGCCGGTCTTCTGATCAAGTCCGAAGGTAACACGGGCACGTTCTTTCCGGTAGGTTTCCTTGAGCCCCTTGCTAAGGTTAGCTGATTTCTGCTCCGGCGTTCTCTTCAGTCCGAGTTCCTTGGTGATCATCCATACGCCATTTGGTGTGAGTCCTGTCCGTTTGGCCAGTTCTCTGTTGCTCAGCGTGGCATACTCCATTCTGATAAGTTCCCTGGCATCGTGGTTCCTGCCGTACCTGTTCTCTTTCCAGAGTCCGAGGAGACGGGCATGGCTGTAGACAGTGCTCTCGGCACATCCAATCATGGAGGAGAGTTCTCCTGCCGTGGAATGCTGGAAACGCTCCATGAGCAGTTGATCGTCATCTTCCGTCCATACCTTTCTGGCTCTTCGGGTGTTGGGGCGGCTGTTCTTGACACTGATGGTCATCTGGTTAGTGGATGATGTCATATGTTTTGGTTTAATCGTTCATGCTTGGGTTACTTCTTTTTCTGATGTGTGCATGGATATTGTCCTTCTCCCTTTCGAAGAACTCCAGGGCGAGTATGGTCAGGATATCCGCGGAACGACGGCCGAAGGCTGTCTGCAGCGCATCAATGATGCCACTTGGCATGTGGATAACGCTCGTCTTTCCCTTGTAGCGGTTCCGTCTGCGCTCTTCCAGCCTGGCAAGAAAGTCATCCCAGTGACTTGGTGCAGGCTGCAGGCCTGCCGGTTGGCGGCGCTTCTCTGCTGTTCCGTTCTTTTTCTTGTCATCGACTGTCCTGTGAGACTTTTCCCGGTCTGGCGCTTCGCATTTCTTGTCCAGTCCGGCAGTCTTGGCTTCCTGTCTTTCCGCTTCATATTTTTCTTGAGTTTTCTTGTCTTCTGATGACTGTGCAGCTTGAGCCGGTCTTTCTTCTTGGGAAGCTGTCAACCAAAAAGGCTCATCAGAGCTGAATGCCATTGTACTTTTGGCTTTCTGTACCTGGCTGAGGGTCTTCTTGACGTTGCTTCTTGCCAGCAGCTCGTCGACCGGGTCACGCTTTGTCTTCGCATCTTCCATCGTTCTTAGGTTCCGAGAATTTGTTTGATGATGAATGAGAAGCATGGCTTTACGGCCTCCTCCTGCTTGGGCGTAATGTAGAAGGTGCTTGTTCTTTGCAGCTCTGCGCAGGAGGGTACTCTTGGAGTGAGAAGGCCTAGCGCGGACAGATACTCATCATAGGTCTTGCGGGCTTCCAGCTCCTTCTTCGTTCCCCAGGACTTGATGAAGCGGTTGATGATATAGAATATTCTTGGCGGATGAGACAAGCCGAGCTCCTTGGCACTGGCGGTGATGAAGTTGGAGAAGTCTATGGTGGACATAGAGGTCTTGTTGTCATAGCCCGTGGGACAGAAGATGCAGTCGGCTTTCATCAGCAGCGGCGCGATGCCATTGCTGGACAGATTGCCCGGCGCGTCAAAGATGATGTCACAGTTCTGCAGTCTTGCCTTGTTCATCATCCCTACGGTCTTGTCGGCATCATCAATGTCACCGAACGGATAGACATGATAGAGCGGATCGATTCCCGGATTCTCCTCGATATCCTTCATGTGGACCTTATAGAGCGTACGCTGGGGATCAGCATCGATGACGACGACATCTCGGCCGGTCATCTTCACCCACAAATCAGCGAAGGCTATGCAGAGGGTGGATTTTCCCGCGCCGCCTTTCTGGTTGGCCCAGACCATGAGCAGATTTTCCTTTGCTGTATCGCCGAAAAGGAACTCGGCTAACTTTTTCTTCATCGGTTCTAAGAATTTTATGTTCATTGTTGATGCTTGTTCTCGAAACGGCCATCAACAGTTCCTGTACACCCTCTTATCCATAAGGCACGCGAAGCAACTGTTAGAATGGTAGTCGTAAAATTAACGCTCTCTTTTTTCTAAGGCCTGTTATAAGGAGAGAGCTGGGCCCGAACAAGCATCCTTCGACCGATGGAGGTCTTGAGAGTGCCTGGAAACTTTTTTGTTTCCGGTTGCAAAAATAGGGACTTTTTTGCTACCTTGCAACGATAGCTACAGAGAAACAGCCCTAACTATGCCGAAATTTATAGTGAGAAGGCATTTTTTAATTACCATTGGTCAGTTATAACAACGGCTTAGATGGATACAGGATGTTATTCTGATCTTCGGCCGATTCAGAGCTTACTGACGATCTTTTTCACCTTATATATATAAGACTTGTCGGCTGCGTAGCCTATACGGTCAAGGAAAGCCAGGTAAGACTCTCTCCCCGGCCTGAACTTATACTGAACAAGGTCCCGGTAAGCGATGCATGACTCTGTCCAGTGATGGAATCTCATATAGGTGCCGTCCCGGTTTCTGAGGCCAAAGAGATTGTTATGGGTCTTGAGCAGTTGGTTTCTGAAGTTGCCTGTCTCAAGCAGAGCCTGGGCAAGGACAATCTTGGGATGCCGGATGCCATTATCTTTCAACGCCTGATAAAGATTGCTGACCGTCAGTTCCCTGTCTGTCTCTTCATGGAATGGAAGAGGCTTATTGCCGGAAAGCTTGCAGAACTGGTCATAAAGACTGTTGATGTTCTCATTGAGCGCGTCTATGAACGGCTGCGGATCGATGCTTACCCAGCGGCCATTGGCAAATCGGCTGGCCTTGAGATGGAGATGGGGTCCTGTGCTGGCTCCCGTGTTTCCTGATACGGCTACGACTTTTCCAGCATCGACGTAATCACCTTCCCTGACCAGGATCTGGCTCAGGTGGCCATAGAGGAAACGGAGCCACCCATGGTCAAGGATGACATAGTTTCCATAGCCGGTATTACCATGCCTTACCTTCACTACTTTTCCTGACAGCATGGCGTATACTAAGGAGTTATCACAAGCCAGGTCTATGCCGTCATGGAACTCCCTGCAAGTCTTGAAAGGATTCCGACGATACCCATAGGGAGAGTTAAGATGCATGAAATCAAGTGGCATACAGACAGTTAGACGCTTTTTGATAAGATTCATTGCAAGGCTGTCATTGGCACAAAGCAGTATAATTCCGGCATCTGCTCGAGTAATAGGCAATTCTTCTTGCGAAGTTTTTTCTGCTCTTTTATGGCTTTTTTCTTGCGATGTGATCCGTGGAGGTGATTTTGTGCTTAACTTTGCAGCCGAATCCGCAACGATGAACGGATTCCTCGACTTATTCAACGTGTCTCTCACAGGATTGACGAAACTGACCGTGTGGAACTGGGCCTTTACTGTGAGATGACTACCAAGCATCATCATAGTCATAATAATGGCTGATCTAAAGATGTGTTTCTTTGATTGCATGTCTGATAGGTTTTATGCGGTTAGCAGTATTTTCTTGCAAAGTTAACACTACAAATCTATATCACAAAATTTCAGACTATGAGAGAAAACAAGGTTCCATTCGAGAAATTTGCCCTCATCGGCATTTCCAAAGAGGATTTTCGCAATATGCCGCGCGAGATCCGCGACCCGATTCTAAGCGGAAAGATCTCTCCGCTCATGCGTGTCAACGTTCCTGTAGGAGACAATGGCAGTATCTCCATTCCCATGAAGATCCAGCTGGTATACGACAAGGATGACCGTTTGCAACTGCTTACCTATCAGATACATCGGGATATAGACAACCGTCTGGGCCTCAATGATGCGGAGATGGATCGTGTGCGTAAAGGCGAGGCTGTCCAGAAGGAGTTCAAAGAGGACGGGAACCGGCGTATGCGCTATGTGCAGCTGGACAAGGAGACGAACGCTCTGATGTATCGTGATGTAGCGACGGTACAGTTCGAGAAAAAATTACAGGAAGCGGACAAGATCAAAGACATCGGACTCGGATTGAGTCAGAAAGAGGCTGTCGTTTTGGGCAAGCCGGTGGAGCTGGAGGTAGGAGACCAGAAGGTAACCGTGGGTGTGGACCTCCGAGAGCCGCAGGGCTTCAAGATCGTCAAGGGGGACATGGAGGAATGGAAGAGACAGCAGGCTATTCGCTATGATGATGCTCATGAAGGCTACATGGGCTATGTGCAGACGGACGAGAACCGGTGGGAATACAAGCAGGTCGTTGACAAGCTCCGCCATGAGGAATCCATCCAACTCTCTGAAAAGGAGAAGAAGGAAAAGAAGAAGCAAGGACTCAAGATGTAGCAACACCTGACCTATGAACCCAAGCCTATTACTATGTCTCACAAGCAAGAATGCACGTTCTCCTCCGTAGCACCATACCCGAAGGTCAGGCAGTTAGCCCACGGGCTGAAAGACGGAAAACAAGAGAGTATCAGACAGGCCGCAGAGATGATGGCCGGCAACATAAGGGAAATGGCTGCTGGAAAGTATTGCGTATTGGTGCCCGTCCCGAATCATTATGGAAGAGCGGTCTATACCCGGGCTCTTGCCGAAGAGCTTTCCCGTCGTACCGGTATCCCTACATGGGACATCCTTTCCTGCCGTCCTCACATGCCACTGCATTACGCCAAAAAGAATGACCTCAAGCCCGAAGGCATATACCTGAAACTGAGCCTGTGCCGACAAGTTCCGCAGATGTTCACGCCTATCATCATAGATAATGTGCTGGACACCGGATATACCGCAGGTGCCGCCATCAAGGCTGTAGGTCATCCCGATGCAATGCTCGCCGTCCTCGGACATACTAAGAACCATTTGACGAACAGGAACTATCAGTTTAACCAACTCACTACTAACATGGAAAAGAAACAAGTCGATCCAAGCAGGAAGAAAGAAGTCAAGAACAAGAATGACACTCCACAGAAACAATACGAGTATCTCAAGGGCAAGCATCCTGATTCGCTGATTCTCATGCGTAATGGCGGCAACTACCGCGCTTTGAACGAGGATGCGCAGAAGCTCCATACTGTACTTGGCATTGACACTAAGAAGGCGCGGCTCAAGCAGGATGGATCACTCATCGCTGAGTTCCCCTACAACAAGCTTGATGTCTATCTGCCGAAGCTGATTCGTGCCGGCAATCGTGTCGCCATTGCTGATATGCCAGTGGCTGTTCAGAATAACCAGAGACAATCCGATAATATGAAGAAGAAAACAGAACCTAAGAAACAGGAGACCAAGGCTGAGGTCAAGGCTGAAACGATGGTTAAAGCCGGGGCGCCTAAGGAGAAGGCCGTTAATAAGGCATCCGAGAAGACTGAAAAACAGTCCGAGGATCAGAAGGAGACTAAGCGCCGTGAGCCTCAGATGATAACCGTCAACGGTGAGAAAGTCACTCACGGTCATGCCTTTCAAAGCAATCTCAATCCCGACAAGTGGTATTTCACAGCACGTCTTGACGGCAACCAGCTCCGTCCGCAGCTCATGAAGCCGGAGGATGTGGCTGCCTATCAGAAGCGTGAGATATCTGTTGAGACGCTCATGCAGAACTACTACCCTACGAAACTGCAGAAGAAGGTCACTCCCGAGGAGTTCAAGGCTGACAACAAACTCTCCGATGGCCGCGTCATCGACAGGATGGTCGTCTACAAGGAACATGATGAGTCGCGCGATGATGTAGGCAAGTACAAGATCTACACGCAGGTAGGCAATCAGAAGATGAGCCGTACGATGTCGCATGAGGACCTCAATGCTTACTTTGACCGCGTAACGACTCCTGCCAAGCTGGTGGAGAAGAACTTTGCCGAGCAGCTTCACCTGGCCTCTTTCTATAACCAGTTCAAGCTGGAAGAGGGCGTGAAGGATGTACGCATCACCAAGAGCAAGCAGGGTGACTGGATGGTGACGGCGGACCTCGGAAACAAGGGGCAGACAAGCAGTCATCCTCTCTCCTGGCACGACAAGCAGAGCCTCTTCACTGCAAAGACGGCAACGAAGGAACAGCTTGCCGCACGCTATCTCAACACTGAGATCAAGGAGAAACTGGCAGAGAAAGCCAGTGCCAAGCGTGGCTACAAGATGTGATATCTGAGCGAGTTTATACTTATGTATTCTATTTTTATCAACTTCAAAAATCTATTTTTATGACTAACAGAACTTTTGATGAGCTGATGCAGCTGAAACAGAACGGTGCCATCGGATGGTGCGAGCTGGCACTCTGCAGCGAGCATGGCAGAGAATACCTTCAGTGGTGTGACGATCATGGTGTAGAGCCTGATGACGCCAACGCCGAGTTGTTCCTCGAACAGACCGAGAACCGTCTCTATGAGGACGGTGAGGAGCCTCTGCCTGTATTGGCCTGACCGTTCTGCGGATGACCAGGTGCTTCACACGGTCATCCGCCCTTCTCACTACTAACCTAAAACCATTTATCTGAACCTATTATTTATGGATAACAACAAAGATACTCACAAGATGAGTGGCGGAGAAGCTGCCGTATCCAAGTTTGCAGAGATGTTCATACAGCGCATGAAGGAGATCAAAGCCTCCGACTGGAAACAAGGATGGACAAACGGCAAGGGAACAATGCTTGGCTTGCCGCAGAACATGAGCGGCCGCAACTATTCGGGTACGAACTCTTTCTTTCTGCAGATGGACACTGCCATGAATGGTTATAAGATGCCAGTCTATATGACCTTTCTGCAGGCACAGAGAGAAAATATCCGAATCAAGAAAGGAGCCGAGGCCATGCCTGTCATATACTGGGACCTCAACGTAAGGGACGGCAACGGCAAGCGTATCTCACCAGAGACTTATAAGCAGATGGGGCGTGACCAGCAGGCCAGATGTGAGGTGCGTCCGTTCCTCCGTGCTTTCCATGTATTCAACGTGGATCAGACCAATCTCGAGGAGGTGAACAAGGAGAAGTACGATGCCATCGTTGACCGTTTCAAGGGACCGCAGCTCCGCGACAAGGCCGGGATGTACGAGAACCGCGCCCTGGACCGTATGTTCGAGCGCCAGGAGTGGGTATGCCGTGTGCAGACTGACCGGCTTGTGGATGGCGCATTCTATTCTCCGGCCCGGGACCTTGTCATCCTGCCGATGAAGGAGCAATTCAACATCGGCAAGAACGCCGAGGAGATCTTCAAGGACGGCATGGAGTACTATTCTTCTGCGCTTCATGAGATGACGCACTCAACGGGTACGGTCAACCGGCTGAACCGTGAGAAGGGCACCCGTTTCGGGGATCCCAAATATGCCAAGGAAGAGCTTGTGGCCGAGCTCACGGCAGCTATGGTGGGCAACGCCCTCGGCTTTGACAAGCGCATCCTGTCCAACAATGCGTGCTACTGTCAGGGTTGGATCAATGCGCTGCGCGAGGATCCGAAGTTCATCGTCTCTGTCATGGCTGATGTCAACAAGGCATCGAAGATGATACTTGAGAAGATCGATGAGCAGAAGATCGCCCTGGGCGAGAAGCCTATTCTCTCTTCGTCCATGAGCAAGGTGGGAAATGACAACCACGTTGAGTCAAAGCGCAGTCATGGCAAGGACTGGAAACAGCCTTCCGACATCGCGCTCTCCGTAAAGTTTGACGAGGCTGCCATCTTCAAGATGAAGGCCGGGAACTATGCCGTAAGGGCAACCTATGAGGGAAAAGACCTCGGGATGAAGCCTATCAGCAAGATCGATGGCATGCGCTACGACCTCATGCCTGCCGGCGCCCTCAAGGATCAGATTCTTCAGGATACGGCTTCACGGAAGTTCGTTAACGAGATAAACGGCATCCGCGAACAGAAGAAAGCCAACAAGGAGCACAAGGGACTCAGACTGTAGCGCGTCCTTCCTGCTAACCTCAAACAGCCAACAAAATGAGCTATCAGATAACTTTTCAGGAACTCAAGCAGAAGGTCGGCATCGACGATGTGGCTTATTCCCTCGGGTACAGACTCAACCGCCGTGCCGGAGTGGGCCGTTACATCGAGCTGGTCCTTCCCGACGGCAATGGCGGCAAGCTGGACACTATCGTCATCTCCCATCCTCGGGAGAAGGAGAGACAGCGCTATTTCCAGCGCAACTCCGGACACCGTGGAGACGTGGTGGACTTCGTCGGCGAGCATCTCGGTCAGTTCAATAAGTTCGGGCGTAATCAATGGGAGGTCATCACGAAGGTCCTGGCGGATTTTGCCAGCATGCCCGTCATGGACTATGAGAGCAGACGGTACAGCAATCCGCTGGGAGCCGTGTCACAGACTTTCAACCCGAAACGCTATGTGGCGGAGCCGACAAACCGCAACGTGGACTTCGTGAAAGGTATGTTTGCTGACCGGGGCATCACGGAGGACACTGTATCGCTGTTCTCCAACCATATCTCAGTCGTCAGGGATGAGAAGTACAAGGGTAATATGCCGATGATCGGCTTCCCCTACAGGGAGCCTGGCTTTGAAAAGGATCTTCTCGGATATGAGTTGCGTGGGGATCGGGGCTATAAGGGTAAGGCTGCCGGTACGAACTCTACCACGGCCATGTGGGTAGCGGGAATACCGTCGGCTTTGAATAATCCTGCCATGGTGCAAGAGGTCTACTTTGCCGAGTCTGCCTACGATGCCATGGCCTTCTACCAGGCGAACAAGGCAAGAATAGATCTTGCGCATTCGGCGTTCGTCTCCCTTGGCGGCACATTCTCCAATGGTCAGGTGAATGGCGTGATGCGTCATTTCAGGATGGCTGATGCGGTGGACTGCTTTGACAATGACCTCGCCGGAAGGATCTATGGCATGCGGATGGCAGCGCTGGTGGACGGAAAGGATATCAGCATCATTCAGAAAGGAAATGAGCTTCTGGTGCAGATGGACAAAACGGAGATTCGGATGCCGGTAGAGGAAGCGTGTCTGAAAGAGCTCTCCAAGAATGTTGCCCTTTCAGGACGCACGGTCTCATGGAAGCCACCGGCAGCCTACAAAGACTGGAATGATGTCGTCATGGAAATGCCTGCAGAGGCCCTGAAATTGAAGACTAAGTTTCAACGGGACGAGCATCTTGCGCATATTCGCGAGGAGATGCGTGAACGCAAGGCCCGCCACCGGGGATTCAGAATGTGAAATAGTTGCGTCATTATGGATTGCAGCATAAAACCAACGAAACAATGAACAAAAAGATTCTGTGTCTTTTCTTGGCCTGTGCCATTTCTTCCGCTGGCTCAGCACAGCAGACGGATCCGACGCTGACAGGTGCCGTCGTCACACAGACGGAGATACTGAAGGATCTCTTCAAGAAGCGCGAGAAGACCCAGCAGAAGATCATCGCCGCAGAAGCGGCCGTTACGTTGTCCATGGAGCGAATGCACCAGCTGGAGGACAAGATGCTCGGCTATCTTCAGAACGCGCAGGGTGCCATGCAGAATATCTATCAGATCAAGCGGGCAACTGAGCTTGTTGCTGTGGAGATCCCGAAGAACATGGCTCTTATCAGACGCTCCATCCCCGGTCATCTCAAGGGAACGGTAATCGCCACTCTGGTCTCGGACGAGCTGATTGATGCAACCACGCAGATGGCCAGTCTGTATCCCTTCATGAAACAGCTGGTGACAAGCGGCAGCTACAATGTCACAGACTCGGATGGCAAGACAGAGAAACACAAGGTGAATCTGTTGAACTCTGCCGAACGCTATTATGTAGCCAACGAGATCGTCACAAGGCTGGAGACTATCAATACTGACCTTTGGCTGCTGGCCTGGCAGATCCAGACTTACTCGTGGAATGACCTGTGGTTCGGTCTTGACCCCGAAGGCTGGGCGACGGTGATGTCCGGCAAGGCCATCGTCGAGGGACTGATCTGGGACTGGAAATACCTTTAACTTTAACTTCACTTTCCATTTGGAGGTGACTAACCAAAAACAAACCGTATGACTTATAATAAATTTATCCGCGGTGTCAAGGTCACGGAAGACCTGCTCAGAGAGTTGTCTGACGACGGCCGCACGCATGTCCTTCATCTGAAGGATCATCAGGGAAAACAGTATCTGGCTCACTTTGAGACAAGACAGGGTGATATCATTGTGGTACCGGAGGCGAAGTTTCTCGAGCATCGCTGTCCTCATTGTGGAGGACGGATCCGCATCACCAGCAAAGGCTATTGGTGTGAGCATGCCATGGGAAAACATCCATCATGCAAGTTCCATTGCAACGGCATTCTCTCTCACCGTTTCATCATGCCTGCCGAAGTGGAAGCCTGGCTTTCTGGCCATCCGACCATCCTTGACGGCTGCTACAACAGTCTGGGAAAAATATTCTCAGCCATACTTACGGAAGACAAGCAGCATGGCATGTCTCTCACTTCCGTTATCGGGAGATGTCCATTATGTGGCGGACAGGTCATGGTCAGTCCGGTAGCCTTCAACTGCTGTCAACGTGACGGTGAGCTGGAGCCTTATCATCTGTCCTTGTGGCGGCATGTCAAGGGACATGCGGTGACGCTTGATGAACTGAATGAGCTGCTTGCAGACGGCATAACGTCCCACGAGGTCATTCTCAATGATGAGAACGGAACTTTGTCGAAGGCTTTCCTGCGCTTGTCGGATGACAAGAAGAGAATCATACCGGCCTATGCCCCTGTGACGGTCAATTGACAACTAACATCAAATTCTATATTATGACAAAGAATGAAATAATCAGAAAGGCGGCTGCGGATGCAGGTATCTCCATCAAGCTGGAGCAGAAAGCCGTGGAGGCTTTCCTCTGTGCCTTATCAGACAGCCTGCAGAGAGAGGATGAGGTCATCTTGCCCGACTTTGGAAGGTTCGTCGTTCAGCAATACGCCGAGCATCGTATCGTGCATCCGAAGACCGGGGAGCCAATGGTCATCCCGGCCACGAAGCGCGTAAGGTTCAAGGCCTTTGGGAACATCTCTTACTATTCTCAGAAATATCGTCTTTAACAATCGGGCTTGCTTCCTGGCAAGCTCACTCACTAATAAAAGTCTATGAAGAAAATACTTTTCATCGTTCTGGGCAGTCTGTCTCTTATGGCATGCGGCCCTTCAAAAGACAAGATGCAGCGTCTTGCCGAAGAGAATCTTGAGCTCACAGTTGACAATCCCGAAAAACTGAATGTCATCACCATCTCACAGCCGGACTCGGCTTTCGGTACTGGCTATTTTACCCGGGAAGAGGTAAAGGGCATGGTCGGCAACATGCAAGCCGTCACGGATACCATCATGAGACGAACGGACAACATGCATCACTTCAACCCGAATGACCGCTATATCATCGGGCTTGCCGAGAGACAGATGCGCGGCATGGCTGATCTCCGTTCCCTGACCGCCGGCGGTGAAAAAAAAGCAGCCTTCAGCGGGTGGAAGGTTCGTGTAGACTATTCCTGTGTTGATAAGAACGGCGTACCTTACCGCGCACAGCGTTGGTGTTTCATTGACAAGGAGGGAAAGCAGCTGTTCAGGAGCTTTGAGCTGCCGCTGCCTTAATGTAAAAACATTCATTTGTTGCGAAATGAATCAGACAGATTATCTAACACTCAATGCTCTGAAACGCAAGTTGGTTGAAATTTATCTGGCGCATGCGAACAGGACTCGTTCCTTGGCTAATCCTTCCATGACCGCAGTCCTTGAGCAATTGTTCTTAGTGGACAGTCTTGAGGGCTTTCGGGAATGGCAGCAGAAGGTAGGACACTGTTGGCTAAGCTTTACGGATGCTGATGGCTTGGAAGTCAGAAACAATCTTCCCGGTGACCTTGATAACCTGGCGAAAGGGACTTCGGACGGCACTGTTGTTGAGTTGATGAAGTGGAAGGCTGCTATGACGGAAGAACGCTGGAGAGACGCTTGCCTGCAAAACAGGAGGAGTGTTCCCAAGATCCTCGAAGCCTGTGATGCTCCATCAGAGGCTCATGTCATTCTTTTCCCTTGCAATGATGGGCTGGCTGCTCTTGGCAGTGATGCTGACCGGCTTTTCGAGCTTTTCGGATGGCAGACAGCCTGCATATCCAATGGATCAGAAGATGTCAGCTTCGTTCCCGTTTCGGAATACGGACGGATGGTATTGGACAGCAGTAAGTATAGCTATAAGATCCTTGATATGCCTGTTGCCACGATTACGAGCTTTTCCTTTAATGAATGCCAGACTGCCAGATGTCAACAGCTGATAGACAGCATCAGATTGCTGAGAGATAAGTCTGAGGATGGGAATCTTCTGCTGACTGGTGATCTATCCTTGTCTGTTCCTATGTCAGGATATGACCGTCTGGTTTCAGTCAAGGCTGGAATAGACAGCAAGGATCGGTTGGTTGTTGTAATAGACGAACATGAGAAGTGGTTCCTGGCTGATGGCTATAGCTGGAGACTGGACAACCTTGGCATGCAGATACTTTTTGCTATCGGTCGCAAGGGCGGAATAACATTCAAATGAAATTCGTTTCTCGTCCTGCGTATACGCTTTTCAGCGTTGCATCTTGTTACAGGCTTGATGCCTTGGTAAGTCTTCGTAAACACAGGGCCTGAGGCATATACAGACAATAATCAGGAACGAACAATCGACAACAAAATTCTGTCCAAGTCCAACAATGTAACAAAGAGCAATGGAGTGTAAACCGTTCTTTCAATCATCAAGCTTCTAATTATCAACATATTATATATGTAACATGATGTAACAATGATTGATAGCTGCTTATTAGCTTATCGAAAATATTCATCAGCTATAACGAAACTGCCGTCCTGTCTCCCGACAGAACGGCAGCAATGAGCTTGTTTCAATACATGATACCACTAAAATGGTTCGTCTTCTTCCATTTCATCATTATCTATTACTCCTTCCAGGTTGATGCCATACATGCCTTTGATGAGTTTGTAGTCGAAACAGTATGAGCGTTGGGAGTGAACGAGCCAATTAGGCGTGCCGTCACGTTTCGTCGGCTTGTCTACGTCGACCATTCTCTCGCCTTTCTTGGTCTTATAGAACCGCTGCAGTCTGGCTCCCCGGTAAGCGCGGCTGTTCTGAATATAGTGTTTCAACGTTCCTACCGGCAGACTTTCATCTCCGGCTGCCTTGGATCTCATCTTGTAGAGCTGAAAGATACGGGTCTGCTGAACGAAGAGGATGGGTTGAGGATCCTTGAACTCCATCATGCCGATATCCGTTTTCAGCTCCGTCATATAGACAATCTTGAAGTCGCACTCATCAAGGAAGTCGCCTTCTCCGTAAAGGAACTGCAGCATGCTCCAGAAGTCACCGAGCTCACTGTTGGTCTTCGTCTCCTTGTTCTGATTCCGGATGCCTTCCAAGCAGATGTCGTGGAACATCCGTGAGGACATGCTTACTCCGATGACTGGCTCCAAAGTCTGATAGGCAGCAAGGATGGTCACCCAGTTCTTGAGGATGCGGTCCTCTATCTTGTCGTTCTCCAGTTCTGCAGAGACGTTCTCGAACACCTCATCGTAGACCGTAGGGAACATCTTTTCAAAATAATCACGGTGCCGGAGCAGGTCGATGGTAAGATGGGATAGTCCGTTGTCACAGATATGCATCAGCTTCTTGTGTTCCCGCTTCTCCTCAATGGTAAACTCAGAGTGGGGGTGCTGCAGGAATATCAGTCGGGTAAAGAGGGCAATGTCTGCGGTGGGCATCTCCTGTCCTGTGACAATCACGGCGCAGTCCACGGCCGACGTTTCCTTCTTGCCGCTCTTGTCAAGAAGCATCTTCGTCCGGCCGATGCCGTCCCAGAAGCCTTTCAAAAGCTCGATACGACGTGGATCAAGACTGTTCTTGTACTCTTCGTAATGAACCATGCCGTTGGACAGCGATGCCGCCAGCTGGGCCAGGGATGGCATGGATGAGTTGGACAGGCTGACGCCCTTGCTCTTGATCATGAACAGTGACATCAGGCTTTGCGCCAGGTCTGACTTTCCTGAGCCCTTGGGTCCGAAGAGGTTGAGAATGGGATACTTGTCCGTCTTGCGGATAATGATGTCCTTGTACAGAGAGGCCAGGGCGAATGCGAAGCCTACACGGCCGTTGTTGCCATATACGAGAAAGAGCTGGTCGGAGAAGGTCCTCAGGTCTACAGTAGAGAGTGCCTTGTGCGAGAACTGGTGCTCATAGGCAAACTGCTTATGGTTGCACCGGTTGAATGAGGCCGCTGCGGGAAAGAAGAAACTGCCTTTGCCTTCCATACGGACAATGCCATAGTCGTCCGTAGGATGAAACTCGCCATCAAGGGCCGCTCCGTTGCCGAAAGCAAAGAAGCCTTCTTTCTGCCAGCCAAGCTGGCTCACTTGCCGGGCCGTCTCCATCTTGCTGAAAAGATAGCTCTTGAGCTTGATAAGTTCCTTCTCTGTGGCCTTCCAGATATAGTTGCCCCATTGCTCCACCTTCACACGGAACTGGTTCAGGGATACGAGATCGCCCGGCTCCATGATGACAAGCCTGTTCTGGTTGAGCTCGTTTCTCATCTCAAAGAGACGCTTAGGGCATTCCTCGTCAAGCACAAGGAAAAGTGGGTCAAGGATAAAGTTCGACCATTCAACGACGCTGCCTCGCTCTGTTATAGAGCAGTAATGGTTCTTCTCCAGGTGGAAGCCGAACTTGGTGTCCATCTCGTCAGCTGTGTCATGAATGGATTTCTTCAGGTCTTCTTCCTTGCGCTGGCGCTCTCCTTCCAGTGCCTGCTGCCAGATGCGCTTGCCTAGCCCGAAGTTCTTCAGACCATCGAGATACATGGTGATCTTAGCCTTGTCCTCAAAACGAACCAGCATAGAAACGATATTTTTGACGACATTGTATTTCTCGGATGTGTTGGAGGCATTCTTGAATTTCTCTCCGGCATACCAGAACACGAAATCTTCCTCGGCTACTCTATGAAAGGTGTCTATGTCCTTGAAATACGAATCAGGATCCTGTTTCTCTCCGGACTCATTGGGAATGGCCTTGACGGATACGTTGAAGCCAAGTTCAATGGCTTTTCGGCCAGCCTTGAACACAGCTTCCGTTCCGGCTCCATAGAGTTGTCCTTCCTTCGGAAGATCGCCATCGGGGATGAAACATATCGTATCCGTAATCCTGCGGATCATCGTGAACTGTTTATCCGTCCATGCAGTGCCCAGGCTGGCTACTGCGCTCTTAACGCCGATGGCATGAAGGCGCATGCAGTCAGGCGCGCCCTCTACCAGATAGAGTGTGCCATTTTTCTTCGTGGCATGCAGGGCCGCGTCTATGCCGAACAGTGACTCCCCTTTCTTGTAAAGAAATGACTCCCGGCTGTTGAGATACTTGAATTTCGACTCGCCGTCTATCCTTCTGGCTGTGAAACCGATGACCTTATGCCAACGGTTGCGGATGGGAATGACGATACGGTTGAAGAAGAAGTCATCTCCTGTCTCATTGACAAGGCCAAGCGACTTCAAAATGCCGTTGTCGTATTTTCCAGAGGAGAGAAAACGGCCGCCGGGAGCAAAGCCTATGCCTATCTCGTCACAGTATTCCTTTCCCCAACGGCCATAGGCATAGTTTTGTGCCTCTGCCGACTGCAGAAAAGCCTTTCGGTAGTCCTGACAGACCAGCTCGTTGCAGGCATGCATATTTTCCTCTTGCAATCTGACGTTACGCTCATGCTCTGTCTCCTTCCCTTCGCTCACCTCAATATTATACTGTCGGGCAAGATGAAGAACGGCCTCGCGAAAGGACATGTGCTCATGCTCCATGACAAAGTCTATGACACTGCCGTGCTTTCCACAGCCAAAGCAGTGGAAATGGTCAGGATAGACATAGAACGAGGGGGATCGGTCCCCATGAAAGGGACATCTGCCGACCATGTTGATGCCAGACTTTCTGAGCTGGACCCACTGACCGATATAGTCAGCAGGACTTACTCTTTCTATGATTTCTTCAATTGTCTTTTGCGGTATCATGAGTGATGATTGTTACGTCTGGGGCTGGGACATGCTGAATTCCGGATAGACATTCAGAATGGAGCCATTGTAATACGGAAGGATCTTGTTGAGATGGATAACCTCATCATTCGAAACCATATGTGCCAGGAACACACGCTTGAGAACATCAAAGACGACAACAGTACCGTCGTCCAGCTTGCAGGTGCCCCAGGCACAGCCACTCTGGAACGGGAGTATTTTCTTGAGTCCGTGAAGATCCTCAAACTTGATGCTGCTTCGTGGCATCGGCTTGCCCTTATAGCATGGGACTATGCTGTCAATGCACATCAGCTCTTTCTCTTTGAGATGGATGCCATCATAGGCTCTACCCATGGCATCATGGAGCACATGACACTCTATGGACTCTTCGCACACTGCCCACGCAAGCTCGCCATGGTGCGTCATGACGGCGTGGCGGAACATCAGTTTGGTTCCGTTGATAAACTCTACATAAAGGAAATCCTTCATACGCTTGTCGATGTTGATATTGACGTTCAGTTGAGCGCATAGGGTGCCTTGCCATGCGGTGTTTCGCAACGTGCATGGCAAGGTCTTCTGCTATTTTCAACTGATGAATGATTTTAGCTCTGCTTACTGTACTGTACCTTTCATGTGTCTCATGATCTCACTCCGGATAAAATACCAGCGCTTGCCATACTTATAAGCGGGTATCGTACCCAGACGGCAACGCTTGAGAATGGCCCAGCGCGTGACGCCGAAGGCCTCCGCCACCTGCTCAACGATCATGATCTCTTCATTGAGGGCTCTCCAGAACTCTCCAGGAGGACGCCCGAGGCTGTCCTTAAAATTCTTCATGGGTATAGGTCTCATCTTTCCAGTTTTTATCTCTCCCCAGAACGTGATCATTGTAAGAATACACAATGATCTCCATTCGCTTCATAGTGGTTCCGTTCTTGACTGTGATGTTCTTTCTGCGCTTGTGAAGCCATAGATTGCACTTCTTTCCTTCACGGGCATTGAACTGATAAACTGCCGAGGCGATGCTCTCCAGCATGACTGGATCATTTGAATACAGCACGTATGTGTGCCCCGGAAGGTGCTGCCTGAGAATGTCTCTGTATGACATTCCGTCTGTGATACGTCTCCCCATAATATACGGTCTAATTTTTGGGTTAAACATAAAAAATATTGGTTATGAAGACAGGTATCAGGCTGACCTTACGACAGGGACCGGAGATAGGAGCTGTCCTTGTCTTCAGTTCTTGTTGCGTAACCTCATCAGAGGTCAGTTTTTAAGTGGGCTCTAAATTCGCATTCATAGTTTTCTGTTGTTTGGGTATCAATGACCAGGTTTCCGGTGTTTTGTTCCCCTGAGGTCAAAGATGTATTTGTCTTGTTTTCTGCCGCAAAATTAAAAAGTAAATCTGAAATAATGCAAGATGGACAAACTTCTAATTGTAACCAAATAGAAATAGATAATTCTAATTGATTACAAAACCGCTCTAATTTACAACAGGTTATTATGATTATAGATCGAAATCAATATAGGAATAAAAATTTTGCCGAGTATTGCTTTTTTGATATAAGTCAAGAATGCGAAGGGGTCTGAACCTGCAAAAATCAGCTGTTTTTTGCCGCTCCAAGTTGATATTGGAGCCCATCCTATTGTCCAATATGCTCTCAGGAACCATTTGTAAGTGAGTATTTTATGCATGATATACGATCATCTTTGTTTTACTGCAATCTTTGCAAAATTGAAAAGGCGTGGGATTGCAAAGTCCGATCTGCAAATGGATATGTTTCCATAAGGCAGAATCTGAATGACCGGCAAAATAGAGTCAGATCTGTTATCTCTTAAAAAATGGAAGTGAACTGCACCGAATAAGAGGCATTGTTTACCGACATATCTCTGGCGGTCCCGGACGAGACTCAGTTTCTTAGTAACAGAGAGAGTATCGTAAGTTGTAAGTAGAAAATGTCGGAGTTGTATGTGGATGATCACATACAGCTCCGACACAAGAAGGTTGCAGTAAAGTTTATTGATCTTACTTCACTACTAACTTTACGTCATACAAAACGTCCTGCGTCTTGAAGATCGGGATTGCTTCATCCACTTCCGTATTTTCCGGCTTATAGAACTTCTTTGCTTTTGCTTTATCTATAAACCATTCGTTGATGATGCCACCATTAGGGAGAATCTCCAAGGTCTGCTCACCGCAATTGATCTTTAGTACTCGCCAATGGGGAAGATCTTTAGGGAACATAGTGCTTACTTCTATGGTTCCTTTAAGCTCATTTGACTCAATCCATTTATTGGCAAGCTTCTCCAGAATCTTATCACGAACACCATACTCGTTGTAGTCAAAGCTTATGCCTTTCCAGAGTCTGTTCTCAAAATACTGCTCTACTATGAACTCCAAAGAGAACGGCTTTTTGATTGGGGCGATGATGGCTTGGATGAACTGAAGAGTGACAACCATGCCGAGATAAGACTTTAGATGCTCGTCCTGGTACGATACATGAAGCGTATTGTCAGGATGTTGGTTGCAATACTCATAGAATCTCTCGACAATGCTCTTTGCCTCATTCGATGACTGCAGCAGCAAATTGAAGAGGTTACTGCTGTCAATGTGCTGAGTCCCTGGGATTGTAAACATAGTCAGGTTTGGATCCGGCTTGGGATATATATCTATTGGAGTTAGGTCAGACTTCGGCATATCTATAGATACGCAATAGAGAGAATCCGCTGCCCATGCGCCATTCATCGCCAGAGATTCAATTGTGTCTGACAGATATAGATGTCGGTTGACTATCGCAACAGGATAAAGGCCAGCCTTCAAAGATAAGGTCGGCGTGCCGATTACCTCAGCCCAATCCTTTATCGACTGCAGTACATGATAGATAGGGAGCGGAATCTTGTCACAATCACCGACGAGCCCAAACTTAGCACCCTTGTTACGAATCTCAAGTATGCGGTTCTTGAAGCAATTAGTTTCTGAATCATTGTAATTCCATGTCGTGAAATCCGTATTGACAAAGAGCGTGCAGTCATCTGCCATTCTGCAGTCGGACACAATATCCTCAAATGAAGCCTTAAGAGCATCTGGATAATTCTCCTTTACCTTTGATGAGAATGCATTGCGGCACTCTACTTCTGCTTCAAGCCACTTTTTCGCGCCCTCAATGTCCAGCTCATCGATATATTTTAAAGTGAACTTAGTGAGGAGTGCGTCTTTTGAACGGGCAGTACGCAACTTCTCCAATGACATATCTATAATGTGTTCCAACTCGGGGATATTTGCCAATTTGTTTGAATAGCCGGAACCACCGGGGTTGGTATCATAAATACAGAGATGCTTATTGGGTGTAATCAGAAAGTCAATATCATCAGCTTCCTTACCCAAATAATCAGCAAGGCTACTGCAGAACAGAACGCCAAGTGTTGTGAGAATGCCGTCATAAGAGTCATCGCCGTCACACCATGCGGAATGAATGCTGTCCTTGATCTTGATCTCGCTATAGTCGGTAAGGATAAAGCCGCCAAGCAAGACGTTACGCTGTACCAGTTGCCGGCGTCCTTCTACTTCTGTCAGACTTACACAGATGTGGCGTCGGAGATCCTTAATATTAATATGAGTGGGGATATCGTCCTTCTTTATATTATTGAAGTCATCTGGCAGGTCGGTTATCGGACCGACACCATGTTTAGCCCAACTTTCCTCCATGACGGTTTTTCCACATCTGGTGCATACTGCATATCCAAATCCAGCTCCGTCGTTATAGAAAAGAATCTGTGAGCCACCACTGTCACGATTGTTGCGTACCTGGAAAAGATGGGTATTGGCTTTGTCCTCGACCCAGTCATTCGTTCCTATCAACTCTGCATTTACCGAAGTAAAGCGGTTATTGGTCACGGCACGTGTATCATTCTCATTCACATCGGGAAGGAAAGAGAAAGGCTCGATGAGAGTGTATGTCCTGACTACGCCCTTAGGGTTCTTGAACTGATCTTTTGTACCGATGATAACACGGTCGCCATCAGAGCTGATTTTCTTGAAGGTATAGTTGTCCCTCGACCATCCCGTGTATTGTATGCCTCGGACAGTCCTAACTCTATTGCTTAGGACAACGGCATTGCCCGGAGCATATTGTGACAATGCTTGTCGTAAGGGATACGTCGGATTTGAAACGCCGGTATTGCCCCAGCGTTTCAAATTCTTCATGTTGATGTCAAACTCTATGATATTGACAGGCATGTTTGCATTAGGCGTGACACGGTGTGTCGCAAAGTGGATAAGAAGGTTCGAACTGAGTATCTCACTGTACTTATGCAACATACTGCTTGCAGCAAGTCCCTGTAGAGACTGGCGTCTCTTGATGTTGTTGAGAATGTCAGCACGTTCGGCCGCTTTACCTTTCTTTGTCAACTGCTCCTTTATCTTGCCATAACGATACTCGAACGATCTTCCGATTTCACTTGTTCTCTGCTCAAGCTCATCATAGCAGTTCTCTATATCACGCTTGGCATTCTTGCAGACTAATGACATGTTACCCTCATAACAGGTACCATGAATGAGCTGGAGAAGATGCTCCTGATTGCTGTCGGTGATACCGCTGTCGATAAAGTTTACATATACTTCATAAGACGTGCCTTCCTTACTTCCCAATGGATCCTGCTCCTTAGGATAGACGCTTTCTCCGGTACTATCCAAGATCGTTGAATAATCCGGCTTTCTTGTCCGAGCATCGATGGGGAAACTGAAATTCGTAAAGAAACTGATGATCTGTTGATCAAGAGTATTTCCATGACCGAGCTCCAATGCGCCGGATTCTCTGAGCAACAGCGCATTTACATGACGCTGAACGACCTGAGGACTATCAAGATCGACTGAAGGTATGGCAGTCTGCCTGCGGATAAGCTGGCCCATAGGATCATACAAAGTCCTATAGCCAAGGACATCCGACTTGCATAACGTGATACATACGCTTCGGTTCTGTCCGGCACGGCCTGCACGACCAGCTCTCTGTTTATAGTTGGCCGGGTGCGGAGGAATGGAACACATCATTACAGCTTCCAAAGATCCCAGGTCGATACCCATCTCCATCGTCGTCGAGCAGGCAAGTACATTGATAGCCTTATCATCACGGAACAGCTCCTGGCTTTGTTTTGCTATGATTTTATCTACCTGAGCCGTATGCTCGGCCTGGATGAATAGATTTGGATAATGATAGATCTGATTGAGCATAGCTGTATATCCACCTTCCTTACCCCAAAGGCCAGACTTACACAGAATTTTCCTGTTTTCTTCTGCCCATGACAGGATCTCATCATTGGAAATCTCTGTACCATCCTCTTTCTTGCCGTAGGGATATGGGAATACTTTCCATTTTTCATAGGGCTCAACTGGCAGCAAAGCACGGCCTTTGGCATAACAAGGTGAGAAACCCTTGAAAAGGGTCTCTTCCGGACGAAGTATCTGATATCTGTCATTGCCATGACGTACATCACAGAGGCAGGCACGGTCATAGAGCTTGAATCCCAATTTCATAAGATTCAAACGTCCTTGGTCATCGCTGACTTCATCATCATCCTCCCATTGCCGACTGTCCTCATCCCAACGCTTACTTCTTTCAATGAGCCCGATAGTCTCTTTCAGTTCCTCCCACATGGCGACGGCGACTTTCTGAATAAGTGGCTTATTGGCTTTGAATGCGTTGTCTACATCCTCATCGGATGGATTGTCCTTTCCCGTGCACAATGCGGCAAGCAAGAGCTTAACGGTACTACGTCCCTCAGCCTTCGGCATGTGTGCTGGGCGTCGTACAGCCTTTGTCGTCTCAAATCGCTGACATCCCCAAATATCCACATCATACTCGGTATCCTTCAGGAAGAAAGACTCATTAGATCTTACGGAGTGGTCCATGTATATCTTGAGCAAGTCTTTCCAGTCAGCGCATGTGATATGCTTTTGGGGATTACTTAAATTACGATTGAATTCTTTGACAGCCTCTGGAAGCATATCGTTGTCCTTGGGGAGATCTTCCAATGCAGGGTAGTAACTCGTGAAAAGTCCGATGTTCTCTCCCAAATTGCCACGAAGAGGTCTTCTTCCCAGTTGTTCGACCATTGCTGAATATATGTATTTGACTTTGGTCTTTCTGGAAACTGTATCGATCTTCTCTTCATCAAGCTCGTCACTGCCTTCAGAGCGGTTGGAGAATTGGAAGCACAGTTTATCGCTCATCGGATCTTTATCCAATAAGTCGAAGATGTCCTTCCATGTGAGATAATTCTTACTCGTGGTTCCAACAGCTTTGATGAGACTCTGTTTCTTCTTCTCAAGCTCATCAACTTCGTCCATGAGGTCGAAAGCTCTGGGATCTCTCGCTTTACGTGCTTGAGCTGCCTCTGCACGTTTCTCGTCAAGTTGCCGTGTAATATTCTCAAGTTGGGCAGAGGAATCTTTCTTCGCCTCAAGCTCTTTGTTGATACGTGTCAGCTCATGGAAGATCTTGCTCTCAATCCACAGTCGCTCCTGTTCAAGATTCTCCTGCAATGTTGACTTTGCTGCAGATTGACGGCTGTCAACAAAACTGATGAACTGTTGTCCCTGATGAGGTGCATCCGGGTGTTCCTTGTCATTAGTCTGAAGAGAATCCAACAGGACAGGAGTAATCAGACGGTTGATGAAGTCAGCAGAAAGGTTGAATCCTTGAATTTTATCCTCCCTCAAGTCATTTTTTGCCTCGTCATTGTCCTCGTCGGAATCTTCGGAAGTATTATTTTTAGTAAGAGAATCTCCACAGTAAGGACAAAGATGATTGATGTTTCTTACGATGTTCCAATCATTTGGATCGTAATCCGTGTCTTCGACCTTGTCCTGGTCAATCTTCACCGGCACATTGCCTTCAACCTCGTTGGCTTTTTGAAGCAGGCCAAAGACAATCGGTTGATGGTGAGAATGCTTGACGTCATCGAAGAGGTCATTTGACTCGTAAGTCGCAGATATGTAGGTGCCAGGTTCGTTGCCTGTCTGCCCAATAGCAATGTAGTTACCACAACAATTACAACGAACCAACCTAAGATATGGCGTGTGATCCTCGTCGTTAAGAGGTGTGGAAGTATGGACATGGAACACCCCGCTTATATGATCATAGTCATCCAAGCGTGCCAACAGGCCTTTGTCCGGGACATGATAGAAGAAGTGTACCTTGACCTGGAGTCCCTTGCCGTTCGCTGTGTCTTCACAGAGCGCATCCAGCTTATCGAGTCTTTGCTCAATGGTCAGGCCTTCTCCCGCAATAAGGTTATCCAGTCTGATATACCCTTCCTGATGAAGCTTCTCACTATAGTGGGCTATCGCCTCTGAAGCTGCATTATCCTTGTTGAGTACTCTATGACCTCCTATGACCTCGATTTGTTCAGGAGACTGGCCACTGATACCACAGATGAAACGTTTGAGTTTCTCCTTTACATCCTTTGCCTCACCATTGCCGATAGTTGCTGATGACGTGGCAAAGCGCACCTGATTGCAATCCTTATGAAACGCCATCAACACGCGACGCATCAACAAGGATAGCTCTGCTGCACCAGCACCGGTGTAACTATGCGTTTCATCAATGACGATCCAGCTAAGATCGGCGTTCTGAAAGAGGACCTTGTCCTTGTTCCGAAGAAGCATGTATTCCAGCATAGTTGGGTTCGTGAGCAAGATATCCGGCTTCTCAGCACGCATTTCCGTTCGTGTAGCCAAGATGTTAGGAAAACGCTTGCGTTCATCAGCAATTCTCTTTCTGTCAAGCTGGGCTTTCTGACTGTCATCGGACAGCGACGGCACATCCTCTATCAGATTGCCGTTGTAGACAGCAAAATGTAAGGACGTACCATTAAGCAGCTCCTGTAGTCGTAGCTTTTGATCCTCCATCAGGGCATTCAAGGGATAGATGAATATGGCCTTGATTCCATTAGACGATTTCTCTTTCCATTTATCAATAAGGTCGGCTACGAGCGGATTCATAAAGCACTCAGTCTTACCAGAGCCGGTACCGGTTGTTACAACGATTGACTTAACCTTAGTGCCGACGAATCCCTTTCTCAGGACCTTCCAACTTTCGTACTGATGCTTGTAAGGTAGGAACGGCTTGTTCCATAAGCCACCGATCAGACTTAGTGCATCTTCCTTCTCCGATGGATCAATGGTCTCGTAGGGATCCATGCACTCAACAAGAGGCATGGCATCCTCAGGAGCAAAGATATTTGCAGCTATGTTCCGGAGCTGCTGTGCATATAGAGCCTGTACATTTCCATGCACGTTGCTGCCCCACATTGCAGAGACGGTATCTCTGAAACGTGTCTTGCAGCCTCTGTACAGCTTTCCAAATTTCAATTTCTGCTTCATTTCTATTTGGAATTATAATCATAGAGATACTTCTTGAGAAATTTCTCTATCTTGATGAATGATTCTTTGTCTTTATATAGCAGATCCAAGAATGAGACTATCTCTGGAATATTGCGATGAGTCTCATCATCGACCTCCTTGTTTTCTTTGTTTGTAAATCCTATTATCTTAGGATATTTATACTTATAGCCTTCCTTGCCACTATAGTCCTTGTAAACTCGAAGGAAGTTCTTTATCGGTCTGGCTCTCATAAAGCAGACTGCCTGTTCTGGAAGTTCATCACTATGGTCATTCCAAGTTCTTTTTCTTCCGTATCTATCCATACCGAACCAGCGATAGTCAGTGTATGGCGCAAAATGATACCCTGCATTGCCCCTGTGTGACCAATATATCTTCGAGAAGTTCTCCAGCGACACATGGTTCTCGTGGGAGAAGTCTTTCCCACACATAATGAACAGTCTCTCAGCCAGCAACCTAAGACTGAGTTTACTGTTATCAAACTGGCCCTGCATCTTTTTCCATGCTTCCGGATCTTTTTCACTCAGGAGTTCAGTTGCACGTCTGACGTTATCCATATCATTCTCCTTATATCTGCCAAGCATGTCTTTCCATGTCCTTCTGTTCAGAAATGGCCAGGAAAAATACATTTCATGAGAGAACCTTATCAGTGCGTCATATTTCTCCTCGTCCGAAAAATCAGGACTCTTATCCAGATATAGAATGTCCATTGCTAAATCAACGAGTTCACTATCGGTGTCTGCCAGATAGTTATATACAGGCCTGAATATCCTGAACGGAGTCTTGTATCTTGCCGCGATTAGGAAACATGCCTTTCGCAGCCGACTATCATCTTTTGGCCAGTCATGCATAATAATCGGGGCAAAGTAGTTTTGTGGATGAAGGTCGCCCTCTAGACTCTGGAAAATCATTCCGTCATGCTTCCAGTCATCATTCAATGGAAGGTAAATACTTCCGTCGTCATCCCGTATAGAGAGGAGCTCCGGAGACTCATCTTCTTGCATTGACCAATAGTAGAAATGATAATTATCAGGATCGTCATGTACGCCTCTTATGATATAGCTACCATTGAATCTGTTTGCCAGCGGATCCTTACAGTAATAAAGATTGACATTGCCTACAATTGTCTCAACAGTCAATTGCTTATCCGTCGGATCTTCGCCGTCAGCGAATCCAAAACTTAGATAGTTCGCCGCGAGTCTCTTTATATTGACGGTATGGACACCATTTTCTCCAATGGTACGTATGGCATAATGATCTTTCAGTAAGAAAGGAATCCGTATATCCATGTTTGCAGCCCCCTTCTTGAGCGTCTTTATACACTCGCCATCGTAGTAGACCTCTTTAACCTGAGCTGACCTATAAACGGGAACTGTTACATAATCTGTCTCTGAGCCAAAGTTGAAATCACATGTGTCTGACATATGATCTTTTGACATATCATCTCTGAAAGCCTTGTTATTGCTAAAGACTGTTGACAATCCCTGGGGAGTAGAAAGCAAGGGCAGATCGGACGCTATAGTTATAATACCGTCTCTGCATTCTCTTTTAACAGGGAGTGAGTTGTCAGAGCACAATGCGAAGGCTGTAACTTGTGCTTGTATCCCTTCATAGCGCACACGAATCTTTATCATGCCTGTTGGCTTATCTTCATCGTCCCACTTATGAAATGAACTTTCGGCAAATGCCTTGTATTCTAACGTGTAGACATCTTTGTTAACCTCATAGGGCTTAGTGTCTTCTTTTAAGAACAATACAGAGATATCATCCCTATTGAAAACAACAGGGACGCATTCTGTCTGCTCATCCTCTGACTCATCTATATAATACCTTCTGCATTGGTTACCATTGATATACTTGACAGTTTCGGGATGAGGGGCTATCTCAATACTGAGGTCATACTCTTTGTTGTAGACAGTAATATTCTCACCATCTCCTTCCATGAATGTGATAGAGCTTGTAACTGGCACAAGCTTATATGCAGCACCATTCTCCGAAAAATACCGCTTTGGATATTCTTCTCCAGCAGGCTTTACAATCGTGGTGTCGTAAGGCAGAAGCAAGTAACTTGGCATGTCACTCTTTCTGTCACTAAGTATGCTATACCTGCCCGTCTCAAACAATTGCAGATAGTCGTTAACATCAAACGAAAAGATCTCCTTGAATATGTGACTAACCTTTACGCACAAAGACACTTTGTAGATATTTCCATCAGGAATGTCATGGAAAGAATAGTAGTTCTTTGACATCCTTCCTGTGAAATAGCCGTCGTATGTGTTGTAGAAAGTCAAGTGCTCTGCGTCTTCGTCTATGCTGTCAACATCATCATCATTGAACAAGAGATAGAGATTGAAAGACTTGGTCTCGGTTGTGATCCCCCATCTGGATATTCGCCCGTAAGAAACGCTCTTGTTGCGTTCGCCATTATATTCAGGTGTAACATAGAGCCTTAGGTATCTCCTGAACTGAGTTACGTTCAGATTGCCTTCCACGACCCATTCCAACTGGAATTTCTTGCGCATAGGCTTCCATTCCTCCATCTGAGAGATGAAAGTCCTGAAAGGCTCCACGTCATAATCCTCCTGTGCAAAAGGATAATCTCCTCTCAGCAGGTAATCAAAGTACATGTGAAGGCTTCCCCATTGAGAGCGTGTGGCTTCCTGAAGGGCATAATTATTGATAAAGACATTGGCATCAATTGATTCCTCAGATGACTTTTGTCTATAAGTGGCGGCAATCTCTTTGAAAATTTTATCAAACTGCTTATGTATCAAATAATTAATAGGAAGTCCTCCTAGTACATATAAGGAGAAAAGATACATCTTGTTTTTCCTCTGATAAAGGAAACTCTCGGGCAGGCCTGAATATTTCCATACTTCCTCCGGCCTGAAATTCAAACGCAAATTCTTGAGCGCATTGTCTTTGCCGTCGTTGCCATTGTACTCACGCTTGTACCACTCGGCTACATAAAATGCCACGACGCGGCCATAGCGCTTTACGAATCCATTCTTTTGCTCGTATGCGCATTCTTGAAGCCGGTTCTTGAGCTCAGCATATTGGGCAGAGGTTATCTTGTTTCTCCAGAAGTATTGATAATCGAAACTTCCGTCTGTCAGTTTCCACCAGAACTTTTCCAGCCTTCTTTCAGCGTCCGACTTTGCCTTTGATATTCTTGTCTTCGGTAGAGCAGTGATCTCAGGCTGATGCTCCTTCGATGTTGGAGAAGTTGCCGCTGTTGATGACTCAAGAATAGGAATGCCCCAGGAAGACGAGAGAGTGGATGCCCAATCGTCATTCAATACTATACTACCGTCGTCATTCACCGTATCAACGACGATCAGGTATTTGGCCACTTCTTTAAGCTGCTGGAGCCGGACAAGAGATTTCAGCCTGCCGAGCATGTACCCGCTAAGCATCTTTGGGGTGTATGTATCCAGGCTGCCGCGAGTCTGAGTGCGGATGCTCTGGATCAGTTTCGCAAAGTCTCTGAAAAGAGGATAGCTCTCAGGATCGGAGAGGATATAGTCTACTTGATGGTAAACCATGACAGAAAGGTCAGCCAGCAACTGGTACATATCGTCCCATTTGTGGTTGGCCAACTGATGCTCCAGGTTTATCAGTATATCAAGTTCTGTATAAGTCTTTCTATTCTCCATCGTCCTCGGGCTTTGTGCTTACACCGCGTAAGTCCAATATGCGTTTTAACTGTGCGACATGAGATAATTTCTCCTGTATTATCTGGTCTTTATCCTTAATGATATTCTCAAGATTCGTTATATTTTCTTCTTTGTTGTCGACAATCTTAGAATACCTCTCAAGGTCAGAGTCCTTTTGCTCTATCTTGGCTGCTGCCGCTTCACATTCATGCTTGGCTTGAGCTAAATCTGCTTCTCTGAGGGATAGTATATATTTTGTGTTACTTATCAAATTATCTTTAGCAGAAATCAAATTATGGCTATCCTCCAGCATTTTCTTAATGTCGGAGATCATGCTTCTTTCTTTATCTATCTTACTTGATAGTGAGGCATTCTGTCGCTTTTCTGCATTCAGATTCTTAGAGCATGATGCTAATTCTCCTTTGAGTTCATCTATGTACTCTTTTTGCCCAGCTATCGTTGATTGGTCTGTCTTCTGCTTTACCTTGAGATCATTAAGCTCTGTCTGTAAATTTTGAATTGTCTCTTCCCTCACTTGGTTCTCTTGAGTAAGCTTCTCCTTCTCCGACTGAAGAGTAGAGTTCTGGGTGGAGATCCCCTCAATAAGATTCACCTTTTGAGAAATCTGATCTTGAAGATCTGAGATCTCTGCCTTTTTACTTGAAATCTCTTTTTCGGAATCTTGCTTTAAATGGTTGTATTCGTCTTTCCAGTCAGAGACCACAGCCTTCAATTGGAGATTATCAGCTTCAGTGGCATTCAACTTATTCTTTAGTTCGGTATTGTCCGAGACCAATTGCTGACATTCTTTTTCTGCATCAGCTAATTTCGTACTCAAATCTTCTTTAGCAGCCTTGAGTTGCTGGCAGTTATCTTCACTATTCTTAAGGTCTGCCTGTAATTGAAGATTGACGTTCTCTTTATCTGCTATCTTATCATTCAAATTACCAATTTCCTTCTGGAGATTAACATTTCTATTGTTCTCATCGGTTAACTCTTTATCTTTCTCCTCAAGCCTTCTTTTGGCGTCATGTAAGGATCCATTGAGCTTATCTGTCTGTTCATCCTTATAGGTAATGTCAGACTTTAGTTGCACTATTTCAGCCTGCAGGCTTTTGATTGAATCAGCCTGGGCTGTATTTGTAGCGGTAAGACTCTTACATTTATCCTTATAGGCACCAAGTTGCCCTTCAAGACTTTTCACCTCGTCCTGAAGATGCTTGATGGTACTTTGAAGCGTATCAACATCGGTATCCTCGAAGGTTTTAAGAAACCATTTTCCTAAACTCATAATTGCTCTTGTTGTTATGGTTCTTAGTCGTTGCCATCAATCAATCATTAATAGAAAAATGACGTCATATAAGACTAATCTTTCTAAGTTGACTGTAGATTGTCAATTACATTTCACCATATTGTTAGTTCTATCGCAAAGTTAAGAAAAATAAGCGATTTTCGCAAGAGAAATTAGAAAAAAGGATAATTATTTTCGGTTAAATCAAAGCTATAATTATATCCAATTAAAACGAACAGATCACGGAAAGTAAAAGATATTAATGATGAATCCGTAAAGTTTACATATTTAAGTTATAAAATTCCATACAATCCGTCACTCACAAGATCCATTTCAGCTACTTGAATGGCAACAGTTCCAAATCCAAGGCTTTCTGAATCTTGAAAAGAGTATCGATTGTCAGATCCTCATGGCCTTTCAAGACCTTTGAAACATATTGCTGCGAACACCCCATCATCTCAGCAAGTCCCTTTTGGGTTATATGTAACTGATCCATCTTATCGAGCATCAACATGGCAACATGCTGAGAGTAACGTAGCCACTCCTTATTTTCTTGTCGATATGAAGCTTTCTCGCGCCATTTGGAAGGAGTAGCTGATTGAAGTTGCTCAAAGTTCTTAATGATGTTTGCCATTAAACTCTTTTATTCTAAATACTTAACAAGAGAATCACATGATGTTTATATGTCGAAGCCTCGTTCAGTTTATAGAATTCGGGTCAAATTTCCTCATTTTCATTCACGATATTCAAGAGGTCATAATACATTAGGCGAGTCTTCAGAGGAAGCCTCCCTACACCTATTCCCATGTATTTAGCCTCGAGGCGTTCATCTGCAACAAGGAATTTGAAGCCATTCTTCTGGTAATAGTGTATTGTTCTCGGATTATTATAAGCATCAACAATTATAAAACGGCAACCTGTTTTGTTCTCAGAGCGAAACCACAATTTAATAAAGTCCATAACTGCAGAGCCATAGCCTTTGCCCTCGAAATTTTTGCTAGTTCCAAGACGTCCAATAAGCACAGCCGGATAACGCCGAAGATTCTTTTGGTCAAGTTCTGTATCCTTAAGGAAGAAAGATTTATCTTCTTCCGGCAGTTTACTAGTAATCCGAATACTATCATTTGAAAGTGTAAAAGCACTTACAATCGTATTTGGATTCTCTTTATCGCAAAAGAAATATGTTTTCCCCAAAAGTCGTTTACGAAAGGGCACAACATCATTAGCGAAGAAATCATTGAGATCTTCGTTATCACAATCAAAAGGCTCGCACGTTTTAAGCTTTTTGGTCGTAGCGACACATAAATTGCATTTCCGTAGCAGTTCTTCTATAGTCATCAGAGATTGATGGATTTTAAATAATCTCTGACTATCTTTGCTTCACGACTGCAATCTATTTTATTTGGATTGGCTTCGACCTTTCTGGCCTCCAGCTCGAAATCCCTTGCTTCCTTACCATATAGGGTTGGAATTGTTCTAATTGATAATGCCATATTTTCGTCCTTTTATTTGCAAAGATAATATTTATTTTTGAAATCAGCAAGAAATCCCTGAAGAAAAATATCAGGGAAGGTGCAATTAAGTCCAATAAAGTTTGGGAGTTTGAACCGGATTTCGTATCTTTGCAAACGAATGTTGAGGGTCATTTAACAGATCTTCAGAAATTCAAAGAGATCTTTTTTTTTATGATTTCGTACATCTTCAGAACACGAATTTGACTCTGTCTGAGCCATTGCAATCCTATCCAGAACGTGGGATTGCAAGCGAAAATTTTATAGTAGTTTAACATTTGTATCTTGCGTGTAATTAGGTGATAATGAGATTCTTAAGCTTTAAAAAGCATATTGGAATTCGTTGGAAAGTTCAAAACCCATGCGAGTCACTTATAATGAAAGAGTCAACTCATTTGATGAGTTGACTCTTTTTTTTATGCTCTGCTCTTCCTATTACTGCAAGTACGAATCATTTCGTTTTGAATGCTTTGTCTTTCAAGCATCAATCTAACATTTCTATAACGGCATAAAGCCCCATGCTCAAGTTGTAGCAGAG
>Ga0256404_1002958_pt1 | contig 36000 bp, 22 predicted proteins | sample RumenRJG_01DNA_FD_185990 | JGI IMG/M metagenome (GOLD analysis project Ga0256404, IMG submission 185990) | Bovine rumen microbial communities from Lethbridge, Alberta, Canada - RJG_01 | ecosystem: Host-associated > Mammals > Digestive system > Stomach > Rumen | place: Canada: Alberta | collected... | reverse complement strand
TTTCTTCGCCTGAATTGAAGAACACAGATGTTATCTTTGCAGGGAAGGGTTCTGTGCTCTCGGTTATGCTTGAGCTTCTTAAGATTGCCCAGGTTCCCATAAACAGATACTCGATAGATTTTCTTGATACAGCGTATCGTAATTACGATGGTAACAAGAAGGGTTTCGACTGCGCCAAGCTGTTTTCGGAGGGATGGCTCTGCTGCAATATTGGGGAATGGGACTTTTCGTTTTCACGGATTGATATCCACCGTGATTTAAAAAATATTGAGTCAGAGAAAGACAGGCAGATCATTTCATTTCTGCGGGAACTTGCGAAAATACCATACAAAGATGAACAGTGTTTGATCCTTGATCCTTCTGCGGACTCCTTCAGAAATCTTTTATCAGAATATGGATTTGATATCGCAGACTTGGAGAGGCTGGGCATTCTCCGGGAACTGTCATCGGCAGACAAAGGAATCTGCTCCTCCGCCGGACAGGAGACGGCCTTCAGGTACGGCATTAATACGAATGCAAGGATCTGGGAAACATACGGCCCGCTTGTAGTTGCAAGATATCTGGAAGAAACAAAGGAAAACCATGAAAACCCTGTTTCTATATCGGACTGGCTTTCAGTTATTTCTTGCATGTACAATTGCCGGCATCCGGAAAAGTATTTGACATCCATGACGGAAGCGGTGATCAACGAGTGCCTTGCCCGGCTTGAGAAAGAAGGCCGTACCTGGGCAGATGAGATCCACTGCATGGAAAAAAGCATGGCAGTCAGCTGTGGATCAGTATCCTATGACGATTTTCACCTTCCGGAGGAAAGAATCGAACGACTTCAGAGGCTCATACAGTTAAAAGAATACTGGGATCTTTCATGGTCAGAAAATCTTGAGGACAGGATGTTCGGGATCTGCTGCCGAAGCTATGAAAAAATGACCGAGTCACAGAAGGACCGGTTCACAACACTCCTCACAAAGCCTCATTTTTATATCAGGTTTTTCTGCGGTGAGGAGCATAATCTGAACTGCGCGGTGGACTGCTTAAATAAGTCTGAGCTTTGTTTTGAAGCAGCAAGCCTTCTTGCAAACAGAATCGTCTATCCTGATCACAGGGAGTGGTCGGAGGCTTTCCCGGAGTTTGATTCTATGTACCGTAAGAAGATCGGAGGACTCCTTGGAAAGGTCCTTGGGGATAATCTGCTGCGGGACAGAATCGGAAGTGAACGAATCGATCATCTGAGAGATATCCTTATTTATTATTCTGATCAGGCGAGAGTCTATTTTCGAAATAACAGTGTGAGAGCGAACCCTGCATACGGCGAATTGTTTCGGGCTCTGTTTCAAAGCCTCATGGAAGAAGGAAAGACAGCGGAACGTCTTTGCCATGATCTGCCTCCCAGTCTGTGCCGGATGATCCATGAAGGCAGCAGACCGTTATCCGTATGTGCATTAGGAATACTGGGAGACCTTATTAACGAAAGTGCTTTTCGGAAGAGATGTGCAAAGAAGGAAAAGCTGGAGGCATTTGGAGGATTGCTCCTGTTTATGAATCGCTTTCTGGCAGGAGAGGATCTTCTTGCATTTTGTAATTGGGATATCTTTCTTCCGGATCGCTGGGCTGAGATCCTGCAGTGTGATACTAACAACAAAGAGAAACTGGATAATATCTGGGATCAGCTGATCAGTGAAGAAAAACGCACTTTCCCGAAAGAGGAACAGTGGAGCAGGATGTTTGAGTATCGCGAGCTTGCAGTGATCTGTCTTGTTCTGAAACAGGTAATATATAAAGGTGATCCGGAAAAGGAACTGAAGTGGATCGATGATTTCTTTGATCAGCACGAAAAGCTGCAGCTTTTTGAAGGTGAGAACCTCAGAGAGATGGGTTACGGAACGCTCCTTCAGTACTGTCTGGTGGGAGTTGCCGCATATTCTCCGGATGGGAAACGCCGGTTCTGCAATATGCTGTCATCTTCAGATGCTGTGGACTGCATTTTCTGGTATTCCTATATCAATGATGACCAGCTTCGGAAGCGTTGTCATGAACTGATCTCAGATATCAGGTTCGAGGAGCTGACAAAAGATCTTGTCTTTCTGCAATCATATGTACTTGCAGGGGATCAGCTGTTTGAGATTTTATTTAAGTTAAAAGAGGAAACAGCTAAGGGGAAGGCAGAAGAAGAGGATTATGACCGATTAAAAGAAACGCTTGAGAGGCTGCTGGAGTTTTTAAAAGAAGTCATTCAAAAAAGAGCAGGCAGGGAAAGAGAGTTCGGCACATGGGTTAAACATGCGGAAGAAAGACTGCTGATCCTGGAAGGAAAACACAATGAACTTCTGGAGAACACCGGCACCACACCGTTTTACCGGGGGCTCGCTTTTTTGGAACGCGGAGACATCAACGGACTCGAGGAAGCCGAAAAGATATTCCGGGATTATCATACTCAGGGAAATCTCAATGGAACCATGAATTTACTGTTCTGTCTCTGCGGTATCATTGAACTCAGGTTAAAGAGTGCAGGAAGCTTTGAGAAAGAATTAGAGGAGACGGAAGTACTTGCTGCCCGGATACAGGAAGATAAACTGCTGGATACAAGATATAAGAAAGATGCATTTTGTTTTCAGCTCCGTCTGTTTTCCAATCCCGGGATGAAAGCACGGTTTAAAAAACTGTATTATGAGATGCCGGAAGAATATCGCGGTGACAAGGCATGCGGGACGCTGATCCTGAAAGCGGCAGAACAGTACGGTGACAATGGGATCTTTGAAGAAGAAAAGAAACTGCTGGCCGCAAAACAGGGCAGATCCTTTGTAGAAAAAATAAATCTGATCTCGCCGGAACCGAATTTCATTTTTCTGAATGATGTAAGTTTGCAGACGCTGCGGAACGCGATAAACAGCATCCCGCATCTTCCATTGGATCAGTCTGCAGATGTTCTGAATCAATGGATAAGCGGAGATCTCTGCAAGGGTCTTTCCGGCGACTCGCAGATCTCAGATAAGGAGGCTGCCCATGTTCTGAAAATGGTCCTTCGGACAGCAGTCTCTCTGAAAGAAATGAGCCGGTGCCTTCTGCATAATCAAAAGGCAGCTCATGAAGATACATACAATGAAAACTTCAGCAGGCTCTTTAATGTAAGATATGAGGAATCGGCTGGATTCTATATCAAGGATCAGTCTCAGGGCGGAATCACAGGGAGCTGTTCAAAGCTCGGCGAAAGCGGTACCGGAAGAAGAGATATGATCGTCATGCATAACGGATACTCAATCATGCTTCTCGAAGGGATCCGTATGGAAAGCATGAACACAAGTGCCTTAAAAGAACACATTAACCGCCTCCCTCAGTACGATGATTCTAACATGCTGTTTACAGCTGTTATTGTGTACGTGAGTGTAAAGGACATGAAGAAATTCCGGGATAAGTACTTTGCATTCCTGGAAGCGCTTAGAATGCCAGAGAATTATAGTGAAGCAAGCTGTATAGAAACTAAAGACATGGATCAGGTGGTCACCTGGTCCAACATAGGAATCAATAATAAACCGGATGCATTATTCAGGACCATTCACCGCTTCCCCGGAGAAGTCAGAGAAAAAGTGGTCTTTCATATTCTGATAGATGTGAACAGAGTGGGGACGATCAAGGGGAGTGAGGGGACGGAAGTGTAAGACCATTGGTGTCTGTCGACATTAAGAAAATGTTACAAATATCTTAATGTCGAAAGGCGCCTGAATGCGACCCGTGTCATCTTATCTGGATTTATAACCAAACATAGGGATTGTTGATTATCAGGAGCTTCAGCGGTTAATGAGAAGATGAAGGATACATGTGTAAGATGCGGAAAAGAAACTGAGTATGACATTAGCACACCGATAATCGCCCGTCTCAACTTTATTGAAGGATCCGGTCAACTGTGCTCTGAGTGTTATCGAAAACTCTATTTCAAGGAGAATGCCTATTGTGAGAATATTCGATTATCTCAGCCAGGATCAGATAGACAAGATAAAAACGGTGATAAGGATCCAATGTGAGCAAGCAGCGCGCAATGACGCAGCTGAGAGGTAAATGTCAAATCCCACGCGGGGGACTAAAAGTTGCGCCGCATTAGCGACGCTTGTAGCACTCCTCAGGCAATGTCTTCGACCACGGCAACAGGTCGTCGAGGCTTGAGGGATCTATATTTCCATCCTTGTCCGCCCGCTGGGGCAGTTCAGAGAGGAGATGCTTAAAATACTGATAAGGCTTTAGGTTGTTGGCTTTTGCTGTTTCTGAGACGCTGTACAGAACCGCACTGGCCCGTGCACCTTTTGTAGGAGCGCAATGCAGAATTGTCGCGGAAGAGCAAGATAGTGAGAACCGGGAGTACAGAAGCGCGGGATAAGAATGTGACCGGCCTGCGGGAAGTTTCCTTCCGCCCAGTTTATATATGGAGTGCTATCAAAAATAGCATTTTATCTCTGTGCAGTCCAACGCAACCCCTGATAACCCCTTGGCAAAACAGCACAGAGAGGTTATAATGAATCAGGCCACAAAGGGGGGATGAACACATGGATGATAGACAAACCAGGATAGAGATGCTTGAGCAGGAAATCGCTGCTTTGCCGATAGGTTACATTTCCAGGAAGAACATTCGTGGAAAAGTCAAGCTGTATCATCAGTGGACAGAGAATGGAAAAAAGAAAAGTAAGTATCTCGACGACGATACAGCGGCAGAATTGTCGGCGCTGATAGAGAAACGGCGCAGCCTGGAAAAAGAGATGCGGGAGCTTAGAAAACAATTGCCAAAACAGAAGCACACTACCGCAGAAGACACATATACTTTCAAATCTGACGTACTGATTGGGAAAGCGCTAAAACCGCTTGCTGAATCAGTTCGTGGCTTTGAAAGGAGATCCTGCTATGCGGAGCTTGAAAGCTTTCTGGAACGGGGCTATCCGGGGAAAGTGTTTATCCTGTACGGTCTCAGAAGAACAGGAAAGACGACACTGATCCGCCAGGCAATCGCATCCTTGTCTGCCAGAGATTTTGACAGGGCGGCGTTTATTCAGGTGAAGCCCGGGATTACACTCGGGGAGATCAATGCAGATCTGCGTTGGCTGCGGGATCATGATTATCAATACGTCTTCATTGATGAGATCACGCTGGCTGAAGACTTTATCGAAGGCGCGGCGCTCTTGTCCGATATTTATGCTGCCTCGGGGATTAAGATCGTGCTGTCGGGCACAGATTCGCTGGGATTCCTTCTTTCGGAGAGCGAAGAGCTCTATGACCGTTGTATCCTTCTACATACAACATGGATCCCATACCGGGAATTCGAGCGCGTACTGAATATCAAAGGCATAGATGAATACATTCGTTACGGTGGTACAATGAGCCTGGGCGGGAAGCACTATAATGAGCCCGTCACCTTTAAAACCAGGAAGAGCACGGACGAGTATATTGACAGCGCGATTGCCCGGAATATTCAGCATTCTCTTCGACTGTACCAGGACGGCGGACACTTCCGGCATCTGGCAGACCTGTACGAGAAAAATGAACTAACAAGCGCGATCAACCGAGTGATCGAGGATATCAACCATCGGTTTACGCTGGAAGTGCTGACAAATGATTTCAAGTCACATGACTTGGGAATCTCAAAGAGGAATCTTCGTAAGGATCGGGAGAATCCAACGGGTATTCTGGATCGCATTGATGAAAAGACGTTTGTCGATGGGCTTCGAAAAGCGCTGGAAATCCTGAATCAGAGTGAACAGAGCGTTACGATCACAGATGCGCACCGCATTGAGATCAAGGAATACCTGGATCTGTTGGACTTAACGGTTGATATTCCGACGGAATTCATTCCGGTCAAAGACGAAAAAAGCTACAGGACAGTTGTCTCACAGCCGGGCATGCGGTATTCCCAGGCGGAAGCGCTGGTGCAGCAACTTCTGCTGGATAAGGAATTCCAGACAATTTCTGCAGTAGAAAGAGCCGTAATTCTGGAACGAATTCTGAACGAGATTCGAGGCCGCATGATGGAGGAAATCCTCCTGCTTGAAACGAAAATGGCCTATCCGGACAAACAGGTATTCAAACTCCAGTTTGCGATCGGGGAATTCGATATGGTGGTTGTCGACCCGGCTTCCATCACGACGGAAATATATGAGGTTAAACATAGTGCAGAGATGGCACCGGAGCAATATAAGAATCTGGTAGATGAAGAAAAGTGCCAGGCAACAGAATTCAGGTTTGGAACGATCACAAAGAAAGCGGTTATTTATCGCGGAGAGGATGCCATTGACGGAGATATCCAGTATTTGAATGTCGAGAATTATCTGCGATCGCTGGGAGCGTAATCTGTAAGCGAACAGTTGAATGATAACCCCTTAGATCAGGACGCCTCTATCGTTGATCCGTTGATCCATGTGATAGAAGTTCCACTCGCTTTTTTGCAGGGGAAATGTCTCCAGCTTCCAAAGCATGGAGAGTTCGAAGATCTCTCATATCTTGAAAGTCTTCTGCCATGGTCAACGGAATTGCCTGAGCGCTGCAGAGATAAAAGGCAGACTGTTCAGACGGTCTCCAATCAGCAAAACCAGAAGTAATCAGTGTTTGACACAAGCCGTCCTCTGGGCGGCTTGAAATTTACCCTGGCACTCATGGTTTACCCTGTACGCTCGAGCAGGTCCTCGATGCGGCAGTGCAGAGCTTTTCCAAGGCGAAGAAGTGTAACGGCAGCAGCGCGATTGATATCACGGTGCCGCTGCTCGAAGAGCTGAATCTGCCGGAGAGCGACACCGGACTCGCTGGCAAGTTCTGCCTGGGAGAGACCGGCGTTCTGGCGCCTGGCTTTCAGCCGCGAAGCAGGGCGCGCGCTGCTGAGGGTCTGTTCCATCCGATCTGCAAAATGGGTAATGTCCATCTCGTGATAGACAGGATACATTTCAATGATCCTGGAGAGCGGGACCACGGTCAGGATCTCCATAAAAGAACGGGATGAGTACCACTGATAAAAGGCGAGGGCCCAGCCGGCCCAGAATTCAGGAGATTTGTCGAGGTACATCGCATCCTCCGCGTCCTGAAAGGGCGTATGGGTTTCTTCGAGAACGATCCGGGCCAGCTCGCAGCCGTTCAGTCCGGCTGTATATCTGGGATTTCCGCACGCAAACTGTTTGGATGCAGCAGAGACTGTGAACGCGTTCTGAAACAGATCCGGATCCAGGTTCAGGGTCATTACAGCAAAATCCACCGCATGACCAAGAATATTCTGCGCAGTGTTAAGATAGGCCTCATCGTAAGCGCGGATCGCCATTTTCGATTCCCTCTCTCATCACGTCAATCATGAACAGCTCGCTGATACTGTCCCTGGTCTGCCCGGCCGCACGATAAGCGCGGCGCGCGTCTCTGTCCCTTGTTGTTTTTCTTTCGTAATAGGTCGCTGCATCGGCGGGTTCTGCGCCGATAAAATGAAGCCGGGAGAAGGCCTTGCGGCTTTTGAATACAATCTGCTCGCCAAGCTTTCCGAGACGCATCGCCTCTGAAAGCTTTGAGAGAGAGATTGCGCCAGCAACAAAATCCTGAGCAAAGGAGAAGTAGGAGTCATCTGCCCGGTATCCAATGATGACATCGTATGGATCGGGATCAATAAAGAAATGCTGCTGCAGATAGTTTTTTGCCTCTTCTGCGATACTGGCCTTCTGCCAGTAGGTTCTGTATCTTGTGAGGACAGCAAGCCAGTTGAGAATATTGTATTCTGGTGAATTCAGGTTCAGGACTGTAAGTCCTGAGAGGTCTGCTTCGTAGACATTGGCAAAGCCGTCCTGGTTGTTTGAGCAGGCCCATTCCTTTGCCAGCTCAGGACTTTCTGTGGTGTAGAAGCCGTATCCATAGTCGTTTGTCCGCCTGCTGCCGTTAAAAACAGGTGTTTCAATGATATGGTCAGAGCCGTGATAGATCGTCATACAGGTTTCCTCCTGCTTTAACTATATCGCTGTAGCGATATAGTGTCAAGGGGCGTATTTGCTGCCTGGCGGAAACCTGCGCGCCGAGCTTTCATGGCTTCAACCGCACCTCCCTCGCTTCTTCAAGCGTCGTGGTCTGCGGACGAAATAGGAGAGGGGGTTCAGTCCGGCTCCGGGGTTAACTGGCGCCTGGCTTTCAGCCGCGAAGCGGGCTCACTCCAGCACAAACGAGATATCTGCCAGGCTTGCGCTGGTCACGGAGCCGTCGTTGTCGGAAATGACCTGTCTGATCACTTCCTTTTTGATGTCCTGCAGTTCCACGACCCGCTGCTCGATGCTGTCGGCGGCGATGAGGCGGATGACCTCCACGTTTCTGGTCTGGCCGATCCGGTGGGTTCTGTCGGAGGCCTGGTTTTCGGCCGCGACGTTCCACCAGGGGTCGAGGTGGATCACGGTGTCGGCGCCGGTCAGGTTCAGGCCGGTTCCGCCTGCCTTGAGGGAGATGAGAAAGACGTCTGTTCCGCTGCCGTTGTTGAAGGCGTCCATCATCTCCATGCGCTCCGCGGCGGGGGTGCTGCCGCTTAAGAAATAGCAGGGGATGCCCTCTGCCGCAAGCACCGCCCGGAGCCTCTCCAGGCCTTTGACAAACTGGGAGAACACCAGGATGCGGTGATGCTTCTCCAGGTATTCGGGGATGAGGGAGGAGAGCAGCTCCATCTTCCCGCTGCCGCCCTCGTAGCCCTCGGTGAACATTCCCGGGTCCACACAGATCTGGCGGAGGCGCGTCAGGTAGGGCAGCAGGTCAAAGGCCTTTCCGCCCTCCTCGAGGCGTGTTCTTGCCTCGTTTCGCATGGCCTCGTACAGCTTCCGCTGGGGCGTGCTCATTTCCGCGGAGAGGATCCGCTCGTATTTGTCCGGGAGGTCCTCCAGCACATCCGCCTTGATCCGCCTTAGTATAAAGGGCGCGGCCTTCCGGGCGATGGCTTCGGTGCTGCTGTCCTTGAAGCGGTTCAGGTCCTCGAAGTACCCGGGCATGATGTAGTCGAAGATGCTCCAGAGGTCGGCCACGCTGTTTTCGATCGGGGTGCCGGTGAGGGCAAAGCGGTGTGCGGCCTTCAGCTCCTTGACGGACCGGGTCTTCAGCGCGTGGACGTTTTTGATGTACTGGGCCTCGTCCAGGATGCTGTAATTGAATTCACAGGTGTATTTGCTGATATCATTGCGCAGGGAATCATAGGAGGTGATATACACCCCCTTTTCTTCCTGGTTGATGGCGCTTATGATCTCGCTGCGCCGGCTGTCTGTGCCGTAGACGGCGGTGACCGGTGTGTCCCCGTCGAAGCGGGCGAACTCGCTGACCCAGTTCAGGACGAGGCTCTTCGGGCAGACCACGAGACTCGGCCCCGGAGAGGGGTCGGCTTTTAAAAGGGCGATGACCTGGATCGTTTTTCCGAGTCCCATGTCGTCCGCCAAAATTCCGCCCATGTTGTACTTTGACAGGATGGAAAGCCAGCGGAAGCCCTCCTCCTGATAGCTCCGGAGCGTGCCGTTCATTGAAGGCAGCGGGAGCTCCGCTTCCTTGAAGGAGCGGATTTCCTCGATCATGTCCCGGAGGTACCTGTCGGGCCGGCAGCTCCGCTCGTGGGAGAAGGCCTTGATGGCGGTGACGAAGGACACGGTTTTTTCCCGGTACAGGTCCTTCGGATCCATGCCGAAATCACTCACCGCGTCCCCGAAATCCCGGGCGGCTTCGCTGTCCAGGTCCACGATGCGGTCCCCCTGGAGCAGGATATATTTCTTTTTCTTTCTGAGGCCGGCGAGGATCTGCTCCAGCTCCTCCGCGCTGTAGTCGCTTTTCTCCAGGAACACCCGGACCAGGTTGTTCTGGTAGGCGACCCGGATCACCGGTCTGCCGATGCTCTTCAGCTCCTTGTTCTTCAGGGACTCGGAGAGATATACGTGGGTCAGCTCCTTAAGCCTTGTGAAGTCCAGCTTGAAAAAGGAGAGAACCAGGCCGTCGTCGGAAAGCTGCCCCTCCGAGAAGCCCAGCGTGCCGAGATAGCTCTGCAGCAGGTCGTATTTGACCCGGTCGATCCGCTCGGTGAGCTCCCCGGGGGCGATCGCCTTCCCCTCCTTCAGGATCTCTGTGCGCTCGGAGATCACGCCGCTCTCATAATCAAAATAGGTGTTGAGCCTGATCCGGCTGAGGGAAAATTCCTTCTGGGCCTTTTTCTCCACGTCGAAGGACTCAAAGAAGCGGGAGTAGATCTTCTGGCGGAAATCCTTCAGGATGGGCTTTACGCTGATGCCGGCATTCCGCACCGCGAGGTCGATCAGCTGGACTGCATCGGCCGGGGCGTCGGCGCGGTCGATGACGGAGTCCCCGTTTTTGCCTCCGCCTGTCAGGACGTAGCCGCTGCCGCCCAGGTTCATGAAGGACTGCGTCTTTGGATCCAGGGAGGTGGATAGGCTGTAGCTGTCTGAGATCTTAAGGCGGATCTGCAGGGGGTCGAGGCGGAGACGGCAGGGCACCTCGTTAAAGAAAACCGTCCGCCCGGCGAGCAGTTCCAGAATGCGGCCCATGACCGCGTCGCTGACGGTGATGTAGCGCCTGTTGCTGCGCTCATCCTTCCGGCCCCTGGTGAACCTGGCCGCAGAGAGAAGCCGGATCACAGCGGCATCCTCCTCGTTCAGGTTGTCGGGATCGTGAGTCAGGACCAGGTCCTTTCCGTATTCCGTGGTCCGCCCGGTTTTAAAGGCCTCGATGAAATCGGCGGCGTCCTTCACCACGTATTTTCTGCTGTGGCCGACCTTGAAGGCCAGGGCGTTGGAGCCCTCGTTCCGATACAGGAGCCAGTCGATCCCGGCCTTGTGCTGCTCTGCGAAAACCAGCCTTTCACTGGCGAGGGAATCGCAGAAGGCCTGGTACTCCTCCGCGAATTTCCGGTGCTCCTTCTGGAACAGAAAGCGGTCCACGGCGTCCTGGTTTTCCTCGCAGGCCGCCCGGTACTCCTCCTGGTGTCCCGCGAGGCAGACCCTGCGGACAAGCTGGGCCGTATAGGGGCTTTTTCCGGGAAGAAGAGCGTGGAAGGCCAGGGCCCTGCCGGGCCTTTCCTGGACGGTGAGAAGGTCGGTGTCTGTTTCTGGATCGGTGACGTGGAAGAGCGTGTAATAATAGCTTCCTTCGTTGACGGTCTCATAGCTGCAGGAAAAATATGCCGTGAGCTCCCGCTCCGGATCACCTCCCGGAACCGGCTTCGTCTTCGGGCTTTCCGTGACGTTCAGCTCATCCGCCGCGTAGGAGGCGAGAAGAAAGCTGTCCGGCAGAGACCGGGCCCTTGAGAGGATCGCCTCCTTCATGGCGCCGCTCCGGGTAAAGCCGAGTCTCCGGAGTGTGCTGAGGATATAGCGGCCCTTAGTCCCGCTGCTGCTGTCCTTTAACAGCGTGTCCATGGTGGTGCAGAAGTTTTCCACTGTCAGGGGGATGCTGTTGATCAGCTTAAGCTGGTCCTCAGGGGAAAGACGAAGGACCTCTTTCATGGGAATCGTGATGTTTTTCAGGCAACTGAAAAGCTCGACCCGCTCATCGGAGGGCAGACTGTCCGCGTACAGGCGGAAGAGATCCTCGGCCTCGATCTCGTCCAGCTTTTTCGCGACGGACATGATGTAACCTCTGACCTGCGGGTTCCGGGCATCGATTTCCGGGATTTCGGCGGGTTCTGCGCCCTGCGGGGTATGGCCGGGTTCTGCGCCCTGCGGGATATGGCCGGGTTCTGCGCCCTGCGGGATATGGCCGGGTTCTGTGCGCTTCAGGATCTCCCGGAGGAAGGGTAGGTCGCAGGCCTCGAGCCTGTTTTTTCCCTCCGCGTAATAGCGCAGCAGGCCGGAGAGATCGCCGCGGTACTTGAGCAGGAGCTCCTTGTAATCGTCCTCGGAATAGTCCCCCTTTTTCTCCATTTCACGGATTACGGAGCCATGTTCCTTCAGCACCCGCTTCATGCAGGCGCGGTTGGAGCGGTGCTGCCGTTCTTCGTAATCCTCGGGGGCGGCAAAGCCCTCCTGCTCCACGACTGCCCGCCGGAACCCTGGATTTTCGTACAGGCTGAGAAGGAGATAGCTGTAATAATCCTCCAGAAAGGCGGAGTCATAGTCATAGCGGGGAGAAAGGTCCAGAAGCCAGCGGTAGAACAGGCGGCAATAATCATCGCTGCCGGCCTCGTCGAGCATCCGGTTGATACCGCGGATTTCCTCAATCAGCTTCTGGTCCTGGACGCTCTCGTTAAGGGCATTGACGGTGGATTTGAGAGCGGGGTCCAGGAACAGAGTCTTGTCGACTTCCTGGCTGCTGACGATGTAGGCGTGCTGAAGGGCTGCAAGCTTTTGGTTTGCCATCTTGCCGGCGGCCTTGATATGGGGACAGGTACTTCTGCCGCAGCTGCACTGCGCGTCATAGGAGTATCTGGCTTTGCTGATGTTTACGCGGAACGCTTCACCGCCATGGGAAAGCAGGACATGCATACTGTCGTCCTTGCCGGGGACGAAGCGGAAGGATGCTTCCGACAGAAGCTGCTGGACCTGTACCTGGTCCCTGCGGGTATGCGCGATCCAGCGATCGTCCGTCAGACGCAGGAGGTAATCGATGGAGTTCTCCCTGGTATCTGCAGGGTTTGTGGCTGCCAGGGTCTGATCCTCATAAAACCCGTCGCAGGCCGAAGAATTCTCCGTGTAACGGAAGAGAATTCCGAAGCCGTGGACCTTGTCCAGTGTAAACTTCCATTTGTTCCAGTATCGCATATCGGCACCTCATTAATCTTACAGGATGGTTATCCTAATTATCCAGACTAAAGGATAGCAAATGACTGGGAAAACAACAAGTCCGTGCAATACCGTCCTCGAATGTACTGCTTCCGGCTTGTCCTATCTCTGACGGGATAGATGTGCATAGGGGGGAGAGATACGTTATGGAAGTTAGGTTGACATTTTCTTTTGGCGGGGAGATAATTCATATATAACGTTAGGTTGACATTTTATTTGGGCTTGTTTGAGGGACTGATGTCACTTGGCTGCTATGGAGAAGTAAAGGGGGGCAGGCGTGGAACAATCAGATGGTACGCGCAATCACAGAGGTACAGTTGACGGAAAGCTGTTCAGGGATGTCACAGAGCTCTATCTGGATCTGAAGTCTATCAAACAGGTGTCTCGAAGGCTGGGTATTTCTGAGGTGAAGGTCCGCAGGATTCTTTTGACAGAGGGACTGTGGCGGAGCACTGCCAGTATGTTGGTGCAGCATTATCTGGACCAGGGCTGCTCGACGCAGGAGATCGCGGAAATGATGCGTACGACGGTCAAGGCGGTCCAGCAGTACCTTCCCTACAGCAGGGGGGTCTACGGTGGGGAGAATCCTTCTCCGGACGCTGTCCGCTCCAGGGATTACCGCAAGCGGGTCATATCAGCCCAGGAGCGGGTGCTGAGAAAAAACCAGGAGATGGCCAGCCTGAAGGAGCGGCGAATGCAGGAGCAGGAGATGGCCATGTTGAATGGCCGGCGAATGCAGGAGCAGGAGATGGCCATGTTGAATGGCCGGCGAATGCAGGAGCAGGAGATGGCCATGTTGAATGGCCGGCGAATGCAGGAGCAGGAGATGGACATGCTGAATGGCTGGAAAATGCAGGAGCAGGAGATGGACATGCTGAAGGAATGGAAAATGCAGGGAAAGAGAGATATCCATGGTTTCGGCCTGGACGTGGTACGGCTCCATCTGGAGTGGCAGCGGGAGGGCTGGGAGCCGGGAGATTTTGAGGACGACGGGCATCGGCCGCGTAAGGGGTACGGAGATTCTGCAGAGGAGGAGCGGGTGCTTCGCGCCTATGGACAGGTGAAGTATGGCAGCACCATAAGCCGCGATATCCTGGTCCCCGGCGACATGCCGCTGTATGCGCTGCACTATGTGATCCAGCGGCTGTTCGGATGGCAGAATTCGCACATGCACCGGTTCTGCCTCCCGCTGAAGCGCTTTCTGGGGGTAACGGGCAATGCCGCCGGGAACTGGAGCAAGCTGGTGGGGGTGCTGTTCCGGTCTCCCTGGATGGACGAGGAGGATCAGTTCTGGGCGGATGATTACGTGAGCGGAAGCTTTCTCAAATGGATCCGGAAGAAGTACACGGGCCCCTTTGTGTCTCTCTGCCACGGGGAGGGGATTATTCAGTGCGATCATGATGTGCAGGCCATCAAACGGCGATGCCCGAGGATTCTGCTTTCCTGGGCGAAATCAGAACTGGATGGAAGGCTGTACATCAGTGACGCGAGCCCTGTGCAAAGCGGGTATCCGCTGGGAGAGGTGGAACTGACGGAGGATGAGAAAAACCCGCCGACGGATTCCTGGAAGATAAAGCTCGAGCGGAAAGAAGTGGTGCGGTTCGATGACTGCCCGGCCGAGGCCCTGAACAGGCTTCTGACAGATGGAGACGCGGATTCTGTTCTGGAGCGGCTCGAAATTGGCGAGGTCCTGGCGCTGCATGGGAACTCCCTCGAGGATGAACTCCCATACGGGGAGGAAATCCTGGATTCCTTTGAGAAATTTATGGACGAGGATCTGATCTATGATATTCACGAAATCCTGAAAAGCGGCCGGGATGAGCCGCTGGAGCAGCCGGTGATCGGCGCACCCACGGACGTGCTCTATTATTTCTACGATTTCGGCGATGGCTGGACCATCCGGATTGCTGGCAGTCTGGGTGCCCGCGATCTGGTTGAGCGGGGACGCGTCTCGCAAAGTGAGCTGGATCTGGCAATCCAGAAGGTGCATGAAACCTACCGCCCGGTGTGTATTGCGGCGGACGGGCTGCCGCTGGTGGACGATGCCGGCGGCGCTGACGGTTATATCAGCTTTCTTCGGGCGCTGAATCCCTCCGCGGAAAAGACCTACTGGGGCGAGAAGGAGCGGATGCCGGATAACGGTCCCTATGAGAACAAAACGGAAAGTCTCAGGTGGGCAAAAAGCCTGGGGTGGAAGGACAAGGTGAATCCGAAGACCCTGCTGTGAGGTAGGAAAGGTTGTCGGGATGATGGGTATGATCAGCGAGGACACCGAGGACACCGAGGACTTCGCTGTGAGGGTAGATAGCGCGCGTTAGGTTGACATGTGGTCTTATAAGAGGAATCCTGTGAGGGTAGATAGAACTCGTTAGGTTGACATGAAGATTTATTTTGAGATATCTGTTGAAGGTGGAGTTGATGGATAAAGGATGTCAACCTAACGGCGGTAGGGGATACCCCTCAGATAAAGACTTATCAAAGCAGAACGAGATGTCAACCTAACGGCTGGAGAAGACACCCCTCATGCCATTGCCTATAGTATGCCAATGCGCTGAGCAGGCTGCTGCGGGAGCTTAAGATTCCGTTCCGCGTCAGGGGGCCCTTTGAGAAGCGGCTGCCGAAGCATGCGCTGCCGAAGGAGTGAGGGGGAAGGGCGCAGGCTTTTTTGATGCGCTTCTCGTTGGGGTAATCGTTAATTGAGCCGTGAACTATAAAAAGGCTGGTGACTTATGCGCGTGGAGCAGCATAACCTGGATTCCCTCAGAAAGCTTGTGCGGGAACTTCAAAGTGAAAATGAATCTCTGAAGGCGCTTCTTAGGGAACACAGCGTTCCGTTCGAGGACAGAAAGGTTCTGGAGGAGGAGCCTGTTCCGGATGACTATGATGAGGACCAGGGGGCGCGGATCCTTCCTGTCCGGCCGACGGAGCAGATGGCGCGGGAGTTCTACAGCTACTTCTGGGGGCGGACTGACGTGTTCGCGAGGCGGGGCAGGCAGGGCGGGTATTTTCCGCAGTGCACTGCCAGGTGGAGCGCCGAACTCTGCCCGAAGGCGAGGGGAGAGAAGGCCTTCTGCGACGAGGACTGTGAATCCAGGGCGTGGAAGCCGCTGGAGCTCTGGATGATTCAGCAGCATCTTTGCGGGGACCGGGAGGACTGTACCGATGTGATTGGCATCTACCCCCTGTTTCCAAATAACACATGCCGGTTTCTGGTTTTTGACTTCGACAATCACGAAAAGGACTCTTATAAAACCGATGACGCCAACACCGACGATCTCTGGAAAAAGGAGGTGGACGCGCTCCGGCGGATCTGTGAGCGCAGCGGGATTGACTGCCTGACGGAGCGCTCCCGGTCGGGGAGGGGCGCGCATCTCTGGATTTTCTTTTCAACGCCTGTGCAGGCATCTCTTGCCAGGACCTTCGGTTTTGCGCTGCTTGACCGGGGCGCGGCGTCGATCAATCTGCCGTCCTTCAAGTTTTATGACCGGATGTACCCCTCCCAGGATGTGCTCAGCAGGCTGGGAAACCTTGTGGCGCTGCCGCTGCAGGGGCAGGCGCTGAAAAAGGGAAACAGCGCGTTTATTGACGCCTCCTGGAACGCGTACCCGGACCAGTGGAAGAAGCTTCGCAGCGTTCGGAGGATCACGCCCGAACAGCTGTCAGAATTTCTCCAGAGGTGGAATGAAGAAGCATTCTCCGCGCAGGTCGGAACAAAGTACTCGCAGACTGGAACAAAGTACGCGCAGAGTGGAACGAAGTACGCGCAGCCTGGAACGGAGTATGCCCAGGTAGAAACAAAGTACGCGCAGGCAAACAGACAGGTGCGCCCCTGGAAAAGGGATGAGCGGTTCCACAGAGAGGATGTGGTCGGAGAGGGCATCCACCTCGTTTTGGACAATGGCGTTTTTGTGGATACCCTGAATCTTTTGCCGCGGCTGCAGAACCAGATCAAGGGACTGGCGACGATCGACAACCCGGAGTATTACAGGAATCAGCGCGCCGGGAGGTCCAACTTTTACAACCTGCGGACCATTTCTGTCTGGAGCGAGGTGAACGGTTATATCAAGGTTCCAGTGGGCCTGTTGGAAACGATTCGGAGGAAAGCAGAAGAGAGCGGGATTCCCTGCGACATTCTGGACAAACGATGCCACGGAAGGCCGATCCGGGTCCGGTTTAAGGGCGAGCTCCGGGAACAGCAGGAATATGCGGCGGCGCGGCTGGAACAGTTTGAAAACGGCGTGCTGAGCGCACCGACTGCCTTCGGAAAGACGGTGCTTGCGGCATATCTGGTCTCGAGAAGGAAGGTCAACACTCTGGTTCTGCTCGAGAAGACGGATCTTCTGCCGCAGTGGATCGCAGAGTTTGAGCGCTTCCTCGAGATTGATGAAAAGCCGCCGGTATACTTCACAAAGACGGGAAGGAAGAAGCTTAGGGACGGTGTGATCGGGACTCTGAAGGCGGGGCAGGACCGGACGACGGGCATCATCGACTTTGCGCTCCTGGGCTCTGCCTATCACAAGGGACAGTTTTTTCCGAATCTTGACGCCTACGGCATGGTCCTGATTGATGAATGCCATCACATCGCATCGCCCCAGGGCCAGGCTCTGATGCAGAGAGTCCGGGCAAAGTACGTCTACGGCCTCTCGGCGACGCCGAACCGGAGCGATCGTCTGGACGACATCATCTATATGCTGCTGGGGCCGGTAAGGCACAGGTATACTGCGAAGGAGCAGGCGGACGAGCAGGGACTGAAACGGTTTGTGGTTCCGAGATTTACCAGGGTGGTCAATCTCTCGGGGGAAGATCTGAACATTCACCAGGCGGATGCGTTGATTGCGGAGAGCGGGATCAGAACGGAGCAGATTATTGGGGATGTCGGGGAAGCTGTGGCGAGAGGCCGGACGCCGGTGATTCTCACAAAGCTGAAGCGGCACGCGGAGACTCTTGCCGCGAAGCTTTCAGGGAAAGCGGACCATGTGTTCCTGATTTATGGCGGTCAGACAGAGAAGCTGAATCAGCAGCTGAAAGAGGAGATGATGGCGGTGCCGCGGTCGGAGAGCATGATTCTGATCGCCACCGGCCAGAAGCTCGGGGAGGGGTTCAACTTTCCGAGGCTGGATACCCTGATGCTCGCTGCGCCCGTCAGATTCGAGGGCAGACTGATTCAGTATGTCGGAAGACTGAATCGGATTTTTCCCGGGAAAGAGGACGTGCTGGTTTACGACTATGTGGACGCGCACATCGGCTTTTTCGAGAATCAGTACAAGAGCCGGCTCCGGGCGTACCGGAAACTTGGGTATCAGGTGCTGGCGTCACCGGCGGCAAAGAAGCAGCAGGTGGGGGCGATCTACGACAGGCGCGATTACACGGAACCTTTTGAGCGAGATCTGGTCGAGGCGAACGAAGAGATTGTCATTGCGAGCCCGGGTATTACCCGGGACAAGGTGGAGCGGATGATTTCCCTGGTTCAGTCGCGGCAAGAGGCCGGCGTGCGTGTGACGGTCCTCACGCTGGACCCGGAGGAAGAGGGCTATGAGAAGACGCTGGAGCTGCACCTTCTGATCGACGAGATGCGGAAAAGCGGGATTTCTGTCCGGCTGACAGACAGGGCCAGCGAGCATTACGCGGTCATCGACCGCAGGCTGGTCTGGCACGGGGGCATGAATCTGCTTGGAAAGGCGGACGCCTGGGATAACCTGATCCGCGTGGAGAGCCTGCAGGCGGCAGCGGAGCTTACGGAGATGTCGGAGACAGAGATAAAAGCCAGGATGTGAGTCCTGGCTTTTGGGAGGAGAAAAACTGTTCTTTTGCGGTCTTTGATCCTATGTGACTGTATTGACGTACGGAAAAAGGTCTGATGCCGTGTGTCAATACGCGGCACCATTTTTCGAAAGCAAATAAATGCAGTATTGATTCATGCTGATGCCTTCTTTCTTTGCGTTAACAGCCAGGGTCCGATGAAGGCTCTTCGGCATTCTGAGCTTAAACTGTCCTGAGTAAGCTACGAGATCTGCCTCGTTTTCTACAATGGCTTTCACATTCTCGCCCGTTTAATTGGATTGTGCTGAGGAATCGTGATAGTGGTTTTTCCCGGCTTCCGGAACGACTTATGGCTGCTGCCGCTGGCCGGGCCGCGGGGTGACGTATACAAGAAAATGAGTGAATCAAATGAATTGATGCCACTACTCGCCCTTACATCATATCATCGCCAGAATAAAAAATGCCAGCACCGCCACGAGAACCACCGTGGCAACAGTCCCCAGCATAGCTGCAACATAATAGATTATGACAGCAAGCACACATGCCACGACCAGGCCGCCCAGAGCAACCAGAAGTGAAAAGGCAACCACACCCAGCAGCAATTTAATGCCGCCTTCTACCAGATAGTTCTTTACAGCCATAAGGGCCAGCGGCACATAAAAAAGTGCACAGAACAACGTCAGCCGAAGCGCCAGATCCGAATTCCCTTGGGTCACGAAATTCACACCCATGTAACAGACTGCAGAATCCAGCGCCACAGTGGTCACGAAAAACACTGCCGCAATCAAGAGCCTTATCAAAAAAGTCAGACATCCCATGAGGATCCATCCTCCAGCTTCTTCTCAATCCAGTAGTGATCTGCCCTGGCAGGCCTTTCTCTTACTCCGGTCCGCGGGCTGCATTGATAAATGTCATGAGCGTCCATAACCCGATCGTAAGATAAATATTATGCGTTGCAAGAAAAAAGAATCCTGCAGTCACAGTCGTCGCAACCAGCGTCACAACCCATGTGCTCGCTGTAAAGGCGATGACTCCTGCCATAATAGCAGGCATCACAATCAGCCAGTCCGTCCACGGACTCCCACTCTTAATCAAGCCGTAGGCAGTCGTAATTACAGCAACAATAAACACGAATACCGTCATACGAATCTCATCCCCCCAACGTACACTAAAACATATTTTTGATTATAGCATGCCACCATCCCCACAGCAATCAAAGCGGTTTGCTTTATCTCAGTGGGAGAAGACCCCCACCTCTACAGGTGGTGGGGGTCTTCTCCCACTGAGATAACGCTCCGCGGGGATGCGCAGGCGCGCGGAAATGTAATTGTTGCCTAGCGGCAACCCGCGCGCCGCGCCAAGTCCCGCAGAGCGGGACTTGAACCCAGATCCTGACGCATCTCCGGCTGTACTCAATGGGTGGTCTGCTGCCGGATATAATGACGTTGAGATGGAAGGAGTTGCTGATTATCATGGTGGAAAAGAAACTTGTTAGTATCTGAGAATCTGCGGTTAAGGCAGCAGGGCCGGCAAATGCTGGCTCTGCTTTCGATCATACGGAGAAACGAAAAAGGAGAACTATGGAACGTTACACGGTCTGGCAATTATCCGAGTGCTTTGCTGGGAAGCGGCTGTCCCCGGTGGAGGTGACCAAGGAGGTCATTCGGCGGATTCAAGATTCCGAAGGCCTGAACGCGATCAACTGCTTCGACGAGGAGGCGCTGCTCTATCAGTTTGCGGAGAAGGTCGAGAGAGTGTGCGGGTGAGATCGTGACAAGAAACATTATCTGCATAGAAAACTCAAAATGATATGCAGATACGGGTTCAATTTCTGCATAGAAAACTTGGGATCTTATGCAGAAAGGGGCGGCGGAAGGCTATTCCCTCCGCCGCTGCATGACCTCTGCTTTGGAAAACAGCTTGTACTTGGTATCGGAACGGATTGGGTGGAGCTTGTCCCGCTTCATCAGGTCATCGATGTTCTGCCGCGAGCAGTCAAGGATCTGGCAGGCCTCCGAGGCATTGACGACCCGGGTCTGGACGAAGCGAAAAAGATCCTGCTGGGTGAGGGGGACGGTTGCGCCGCGGGAATACAGGTCTCTGTGGGGAAGCGCGGCGCGGTCATTCCAGCAGATGCCGTAACCGTCGGGCTGGAGCTCGACGGTGTCAAAGCGGCCCTGATTGGCGAGAAAGGGCGCGCAGGCCGGATTATCCAGTTCTTCTGCGTTTACTATTTTTGCAGGCCCGTTCCGGAAGAACACAAGAAGGCGCGGCCGTTCCAGCGGGACCACATCTGTAAGCTTTGTGTGCCAGCGGCGCGTGAGAAGCTCAGGCAGGGGATTCGCGGGAATCTCCTCAAGATAAAAGTCGTCCTGTTCGCATCGGCCGCGTGCCAGAAGCAGAAGGGAGAATTCGTCATATTCCTGCAGATGGTTGTCTCTCAGAATCTGACCGAGGTTCTGCCGGTCCTGCGGGATGATCCGCTGCTGGACCCACCGCAGGCTCCAGTATCTGTTTATGCTGTATGCGCCACGCTCCGCGAAAGCGGAGAAAAGGGGAGGGGCCTCCCAGGGATCGATCCCGTCTGAGAGCTCCATATAGAACGCCTTTGCGGTTTCGTAGTAAATCAGATATCCCAGGAGTCTTTCCCTGGGCAGAGTATCATCTCTGAGTACGAAAAGTCTCAAGCTTCTGCCACCTCCTCCATATCATTTCCCATATCATGTCAAGCCAGGGTTTTTCGAGAGCTTCGTCAAGCCCTTCCAGGAGCGTATTCCGGTCGTGTTCCATGAGCGGGGAGAGATCGGGGAACTGGTCCCGGGGGATCAGACGGAGATTCTCCCAGGCAGAACGGGAGCCTACGAAGCACTGAACAGGCTTGTCTGCGAGGACATCCTCCCGCTGCAGCTCCTCAATCGTGCGGCAGCGACAGAAGAGCGAAACACCGTGGTCAAACAAAGGCGCGAGGCGGACCGTTTTTTTGTAGCGGTCGGTCAGCACCTCCAGGTTTGCCCCGTGCCTGTCACGGTTCAGAATCAGGTAGTCGATCACCAGCATCTGATACACATAATCTGACCATCCGCAGCGGATGCAGAACGAGAGCGGGGATTCGCCGGGCTGTCTGTGACTTTCGTAGTAGGCGTCAAGCGCCTCTTTCTTTTCGCCGCGATGCCTGAAATTGCGCGACGCGCACAACCAGGTGCGTAATGGCTTCCCGTCTACCACTATGTCAGCGTGAATCAGCTGATAAGATACATGAGGAATATCAAGGATTGTCAGCAGCCGGTCCGCAATGATTTCGTTGACGGATTCGTGACCGGTGACTCCGTGAAAGGGGTCATAATCCGAGAGCTTATAGTAGATTTTTCCCTCATATGTAGTATCCTGGGCCTTAAGAAAGGAGCCTGCAGTGCCTGATGAACCGCGGACCAGAGACCAGCTTAGATGCGTGAGATCCTGCGGGGCATGAATGATTTGCTGCACGATATGCCTCCTTTCCTATCATGATCTTTGGGATTTGTGATTCTGAGAAAAGGATAGCATGATACTTGATAAATATCAAGTCTTCACAGGCAAGGCGATGACCTTTTTCTGGGACCCGGACGGTTTGCCAATTGAGATCCATGAGTAACGGATTGGGCAGGAGTTATGCTGATCGAGATCCATGGGCAGCGGTCTGGGCAAGGGTTTTCTGGGCCGTGCCCCGGGTAAACCATCAGTCGATTGTTTGTTTGTCTCCCCTCGTGTTATTTTGAACACGAAGGGGAGTTTTTCTCTTGGGAAGAATTCAGCTTTTTCAATTGGGAGGAATTCAGCTGTGAAACAATCGGGGTTTGGCGCCTGTGTCCGGTCTCTCAGGAAACAAAGACAGCTGACACAGAAGCAGTTTGCGGATCAACTGGGGGTGACGGACAAGGCGGTCTCCAAGTGGGAGAGAGGACTTTCGCTGCCGGACATTACCCTCTTTCCGGAGGTGGCGGGGATTCTGGGAGTCAGTGTCGCGGATCTTCTGGAAGCATGCAGCGACATCTGCCGCCCCTCCAGGCTGCTGCAGGCTTTTGAGCTCTCCAGGGATATCCGCACGCCGCTGCACATTATGCTGGGCTTTGAGGAGATTGCCAGGCAGCACGTGGAGGACCCGGAGCTGCTTCGGCGCTACCTGGAGGGAATCCGGGTGTCTGGGGAATACCTGATGTTTCTTCTGGATACCGTCGGCGGCGCTTCTGACGGAGGTTACCCCTCGGACCCGGCGGAGCTAGAGGCCTATTTGCGGGAGAAAGTGCTGGGCAAATTGGCTGAGTCTGGCGAAACGACCGAGACGGGCGAAAAGGCTGAGCCAGGCGAAGGGGCTGAGCCAGGCGAAGGGGCTCAGCCAGGCGAGAGGGCTAAGCTGGGCGAGAGGGCCAAACTGGGCGAGAGGGCTAAGCTGGGCGAAAGGGCTAAGCTGGGCGAAAGGGCTAAGCTGGGCGAAAGGGCTAAGCTGGGCGAGAGGGCGGACTTCGATTTCACCGGAAAGCGTGTGCTTGTGGTGGATGACATGGTGGTGAACCGGGAGATCGCCTCTGAGGTGCTGAAGCAGACCGGCGCAGTGACGGAATCCGCTGGAGACGGGGAGGTCTGCCTTGAGAAGGTGAAGGCGATGCCCGCGGGCTACTATGACCTGATTCTCATGGACCTCTCCATGCCGCGGATGGACGGCCTGGAGGCCGCCAGGGCGATCCGGGCGCTGCCGGACCGGGAGAAAGCCTGCATTCCGATGATTGCGCTCACCACCAATGTGACGGAGCAGGACCGGAAGGCCGCGGCAAAGGCGGGCATGGACGACTTTGTCGAGAAGCCGATACTGGTGGAGCGGCTGTTCCGGATTATGGGGAAGTATCTGAGGGCGAGGGGAAAGAAGGAAGATTGACAGGACTGTGGGACTGGCATTTTGGGGAGGCCTTCTGTGAGGCTGGTGCCATGGCCGGGAGAGTGGGACTGGAACGACGGAAGGGATTGACATTCGACGGGGCTGTAGGGCTGGAACGACGGAAGAGATTGACATTCATCAGGAGACGTTATGCGTTTTATAGGGAGAGAGGAAGAGCTTCGCACGTTAGAGGCCATATACCGGAGGGACGGCTTTCAGATGCTGATTCTTTGCGGGAGAAGAAGGGTCGGCAAGACCACGCTGCTGAACCGTTTTGCGGAGGGGAAAAATGCCCTGTTTTATACTGGAATCGAGAGCAAGGACGACGAGAATCTCAGGGAGATGGGAAGAGCGGTCTTTGCGCATTACAGCCTTGAGAACGCGGGAATCAATTTCCGATCCTGGGGAGACCTTCTGGCCTATATTACATCCGCCTCGAAAAGAAGCGTTGCGGACAGAAAGGAACTGATTATCCTCGATGAGTATCCTTTTATGGCAGACAGTGCGCCGGAGCTGAACGCCCTGCTTCAGCGGGAAATCGACCGGGAGTGGTTAAAGCTGAACCTGATGCTGGTCCTTTGCGGCTCTTCTGCCGCCTTCATGGAGGATGCGGTGCTGGGGGAGGGGGCGCCTCTTTACGGTTGGCGGACCAGCCGGATCAACCTGCAGCCGTTCGATTACCTGACTTCCGCAGAGTTTGTCCCGTCCTATACGGAAGAAGAAAAGGCGCTGGTATATGGACTGACTGGGGGGATCCCCAGATATCTGTGCCTTTTCGAGGATGCTGTCCCGCTTGAGGAGACGGTACTTGCCCAGTTTTTTGATATGTCCGGTTTTCTTTATGAGGAGCCCAAAAACCTGCTCCGCCGGGAATTCCGTGATATTTCGCTCTATTACGCGATCATAAGCGCAATCGCATTCGGACATGTCCAGATCAGTGAGATTGCCGGAAAGACAGGGTTCGACACCGCGAAGGTCGCGCAGGCCCTGAGAAAACTGGAAACGGTCGGCATCGTCCGCAAGGATTCTCCCATTCTGAACGAAAGAAACAGAAAGCTGAATCAGTATGTTCTGCAGGACGGCATGTTCCGGTTCTGGTTCCGTTTCGTGTCGAGGGGCATTGGCCAGATTGAGCGGAATCATGGGGAGGCGTATTACAGGGCGGCCGTCAGGCCGTTTCTGCGCGAGTTTATGGGGCCCTGCTTTGAGCAGATCTGCCGGGAGTATGTGATGCACAGGGGCGTTGCGGGGGATGTTGGGAACGGCGGCACGAGAACAGGCAAATGGAGAGGCGGCGATCCCCTTAAAAGATGCCCGGCGGATATTGACGTGGTGGGTATCAGTGAAACCGATCGGGTTGCGGTCATCGGGGAATGCAAATTCAGGGACGAAACCGCTGGTATGGCCGAGCTTGCCGCTTTGAGGGACCGTGCGCGGTTGATTGCTCCGTACGCGGTGGTCCGGTATCTGCTGTTTTCCCTCAGCGGCTTTACATCTGGTGTCGCCGCGGCGGCAGAGAAGGACCCGGAGATTGGGTTGGTGACGATGGAAGAGCTGTATCGGGGGTGAAAATGATGGCATGGGTCGGCCCCGGGACGGAAGGTGCAGGGGCAATTAGGGTACAGAGTGCGATTAAGGTGCGGGATGCAATTAGGGCACAGAGTGATTAAGGCACAGGGTGCAAAGGAGAAGCATAGTACGATTATAGTAAACGCCAGAATGACGTTCACTATAGGATATAAGCGGAAGGCAATTTAGTCCGGATCGAGCTCCAGGAGTACCTGGCCGGTCCGGACTTTTTCATTTGCCTGCACGTAAATCCGGGCGATAGTGCCGGAGACAGGCAGGCGAATCGGGTTCTCCATCTTCATGGATTCCAGGATCAAGGCGGTGGCGTGCTGCTCCCCGTGGGCGCCTTCCTGCATGCGGAGTTCGAGAATCTTTCCGGGGATTCTGGCCTTAATTATTATCATGCCAGATTGATTTGACATGCCAGATTGATTCATCATATTTGATTGAGTAGTCATGTCTGATAAATTCCTTCCTGGGCCGTGGCAGGTGAGGTGTTCTATCTTGCCTGTTTTTATTGCTGCAAAAGCTGGGAGAATGCGCGGATCAGCTCGCTGCGGGTCTCCGCCGGGCGGATGATTCGGTCCACATAGCCTCTTTCCACGGCCTGGCTGGAGCTGCTGTAAGAGCTGCGGTATTCCTCGGCCAGCCGCTTCCGCTCCTGATCCGGGTCCTTCGCGCTGGCAATCTCTTTCCGGTACAGGATGCTCACGGCGCCCTCTGCGCCCATGACGCCGATCTCGGCTGTGGGCCAGGCGAGCACCAGGTCTGCGCCACACTCCCTGGAGCCCATGGCAATGTAGGCGCCGCCGTATGCCTTCCGGATGATCACTGTGACCAGGGGGACCTGGGCGGTGTTCAGGGCGGTGAGCAGCCCCGCGCCCTGCTGCAGGATTCCGCCGTGTTCCTCCTCCACGCCCGGCAGAAAGCCCGGCGTGTCCATGAGGCTCAAGAGCGGGATATGGAAGCGGCTGCAGAGCCGCACAAACTTCGCTCCTTTTTTCGCGGCCAGGGTGTCCAGGCATCCGGCCATCTCCATGGGCTGGTTCGCGATAACGCCTGTGACCCGGCCCGCGATGCGGATCAGGGCGGTCACCAGGTTGTCTGCGAACAGCGGCTGAAGCTCGAAAAAGCTGTCGGGATCCGCGATGAGCCTGATCAGATCCTTCATGTCGTAGGGGATTTTGGGGTTGTCGGGGAGCAGTGTGGCGAGAGCGTTGGCCGCCTGGGGCGGGGAGGACACTGTGCAGGTGGTACTGGGTGAAGCTGCGCTGGTGGTACTGGATGAAGTTGCGCTGGTGGTACTGGATGAAGCTGTGCTGGTGGTACTGGGTGAAGTTGTTACATGGTTCACAGGTGTGTTGGATTGAAGAAGTGTTTCTTGTGCTTCCGGCGGCATTTCCTCGCTGGAGGATGGCAGGTAGGAGAGAAGCCGGCGGGCCTTGAGAAGGAGCGCCCGGTCATCCGCCGCGGTCAGGTCCGCGATGCCGGTGATGGCTGCGTGGGTTGCGGCGCCCCCCAGGATTTCTGCCTCCACCTCCTCGTAGGTGACGGAGGAGACGACGGCGGGGCCGGTGCAGAACATGCGCGAGCTGCCCTCGGTCATGAGCACCAGGTCTGTGAGGGACGGAGCGTAGGCGGCGGCGCCGGCGCAGGGTCCCATGATCAGCGTGATCTGGGGAATTTTGCCGGAGCAGAGCACGTGCTGATGGAACATGCTTCCGCAGCCGGAGAGGGCATCCACCCCTTCCTGGATTTTGGCGCCGGCGGAGTCGTTGATGCCGACCACGGGAGCTTTTGCCTCTCGGGCGGCCGCAAGCACCCGGCAGATGGCATAAGCCTGGGCCTTTCCCAGGGCGCCGCCGGAGACAGAGAAGTCCTGGGCGTATACGAAGACCTTCCGACGGTTCACGAGGCCCCATCCGGTGATGACGCCGGGGGTGGGGGCCGCAGACATGGCGGTAGCGGCGGGGGCGGATGCGGCAGAGTCAACCGCGGAGGGGGCAGTTACGGAGGGGACGGCTGGGGCAGGGGCGGCCGCGGCAGGAATGTCAGGGGTACAGCTGCTCTCGTGGAAGGTGCCGGGGTCCAGGAGCAGGCTCAGGCGGTCACGGGCGGAAAGCTTTGACGTCATGGGAGGTCTCCTTGGGAGAATCTGGCCGGATGGGGATTTGAAACGGTTACAGCAGAGCCTGGTTGATACAGAATGCGGCGTACAGAGGGACTGAGAGCAGTTTGCCGGCTTTTCCGAAATTGTTTTCGGAGATGCGGATCATTCGCTCGGGAGAATACTTTCCCTCGTAGTTTTTGAGACTGACGGATCGCTTGTTTCGCCCGGATTTGATTTCGATGGGAACGATCCCCTTTTCTGTGTTGATCAGCAGATCGATTTCCATACTTGGGTCAGGTTTGAAGTAATACAGATCCCGAAAGACAGGAAGAAGCGTCTGGACTATAAAGTTTTCAGTGACCGCGCCTTTAAAGATGTTTTCAGCAGATGGAAGAAGATCCCTGTACTCGAGACCGCTGAGATAGGCCAGGAGACCTGTATCTGAAAGATAGACCTTGAATGCATTATCATCAGCGAAAGCCTTCAATGGTGCCATTGGGAGTTCTGCTTTCGTGACTTTGATGATCATGCCGGCGGACAGAAGCCAGTCGAGCGGGAGTGTAAAATCTCTTCTGTTTGCGTAGGGCCGGATGCTGGTGTATTTAAATTTTGGGTTTTCTCTTGCTAATTGCCGTGGGACGGACTGGTATACCGCAGATATCTTCGGACCTTCAGCTGCGCCATATGTATATTTCGACATATCTGCGGAATATGCAAGAGTAATATATTCCTGCAGACTCCGGTTGAACTGCATCACATTGCAGCCGCTGTCCACATAGGAACACACACACTGCGGCATACCGCCCACATACAGATAGTCCCGGTAATACTGCATGGCTCTCTGGTGCAGGGCTTCCGAAAGTCCGGTCATAGATTCATATGCGCGCCGAATTTCCTCCAGGAGCAGTTTTTGCCCTGCAGCCAGCAAAAACTCTTCAAAGTCCATGGGAAACATTTGCAGAATCTGCACCTTTCCAACGGGAAAGGAGGATTCAAAGCGGTTCAGCTTTACTCCCAGAAGACTGCCGGCACCAATTACATGATATTCCTGCGCTGACTCGCAAAAATATTTCAGGGATGTAATCGCACGCTCACAGCGCTGTATCTCATCAAAAAACAGGACCGTGTCAGAGGTCAGCTGACGACCTGCCAGAATGCTCAGCTGCCGCAAAAGGTGATCCGGCTCAAGGCTGCCGCTGAACACGGAATCCAATTCCGGATTGCTTTCAAAGTTAAATGAGGCATAATCAGAAAACTGTTCCCTGCAGAACCGGTCGATAATCCAGGTTTTGCCGACCTGCCTTGCGCCAGTCACTAGGAGCGGTTCTTTCGTATTCTTCTTTTTCCAGTTGATGAGGACATCATAGAATTTTCTGTACATGCAGCGCTCCTCTAAAGGCCGGAAACGGATTTTGGGTGATTTTGTCAATATATGATGTATAGGAGAAGTATAGGAGATCTCAATCAGAATGTCAAATATTTGAAACATTTCAAAAAAATATTAAAAAATATTTGAATTATTTCAAAAAATACCCTCCTTTTCCTTGCCTTGTATCTTGCCTTGTAACGCTACCCGATCGGGTATAAAATGATATCAGGGTCAAAAGCCTGCTCACGGCAGGTTCAATTGCCATCATAGGATAAATCATGAATACGATTGGAGCTTACGTCAAACAGAAGCGTCGCGAAGCGGGTCTCACCCAGGAGGAATTTGCCCTGCGGTCGGGGCTTGGGCTTCGTTTTGTCCGGGACCTGGAGCAGGGTAAGGAGACGGTGCGCATGGACAAGGTGAATCAGGCGCTGGCGGTGTTCGGGATGCGCGCAGTTCCGGGAAAACTGGAGGATATGTAACGGGGGGTTGTAACGGAGCCTGCAACGGGGGTTGTAACGGAGGTCGGGACTAGTAATGAAAAATACCACGGACTTGATCAACAGGAAATTCTATGAGGCGATCCTCGCCTTTGAGGAGAGCGAGGAGGCCCAGGATTACTTCTACCAGGTCATGGACACGGAGACCGAGCGAGTGCGGAAGAACGGGGAGAAGGAGACTATCCGGGACCGGATCCTCCGCGTGTATTCCATGCTGTTCTGCGACGACCTGGGGGCTGAGGCCGGGCAGATCGCGGGCTTCGACGAGGTGGCGGCCACGGCAGACCGCCTCTACGTGGGTGAGCTGGGCTTTGATCCGTCCCACTGGTACCGCATGCAGCACCATTTCCCAGTGATCGATGAGGACAATTACGAGCGCTTTGCGGCCCTGGTGATCGCGGACCTGAAGTCCGGGTCCCTGCACGACGCGGCGGTGAACGGCGGGCAGATGCTGCTGGTGGGCGAGCTGGATCCCCTCAGCATGACGAAGGAGCAGCGGGAAAATCAGAAGGTCCGGGCCGTGTCGCTGGACGCGCAGCCGGAGAGCGGAGAAGTGGCAGGTGCCGCCAGTACCGTTGTTGCCGACGGAGTTGCTGGTGCCAGTGCGGTCGGTACAGCTGATGCTGGCGCTGAGCAGACAGCGGCGGCGACTTCCGCGAAGGGAGGCTACACATGAGAATCCTCGTAGCTGACCACGCGGACGACCGCAGAAAGGCGCTGGCTGAGGCCCTTGCGGGGCTGCAGCCGGAGGCGGAGCTTCTTCTCTTTGACTCGGCGCTCGCTGCACTCTCGGAAGCCCGGAAGACGGAGATCGACACCGCCTTCTTGAGGACGGACCTGCCGGAGCTCTCGGGGCTTGACCTGGGGCGGTACCTGAAGGATCTGAATCCCTATGTCAACCTAATCTTTCTCGCGGACAGTGGAACGCCGGATTACCAGTCCCTGGCTTTCGAGGCCATGAAGCTGCACGCCAGCGGGTTCCTGGTTTTGAAGGAGAAGAGAGAGGCCGGGAAGGGAAGTACTGGAAACGGAAGTCTTGGAAACGGTGCGGCCGGAAATAGTCAGGTCGGAAACGGAACAGCCGGAAGTGGAGAGAGCGGGTTCGGGCCGGGCTGGAAAGAGTTAATCCGCAGGGAGCTGGACGACCTCCGCTACCCGGAGGAGCGGAAGAAGCAGAAGCGGGTATTTGCCCAGACCTTCGGAAACTTTGAGTTCTTTGTGGACGGGAAGCCGGTGACCTTCAAGTACACCCGCACCAAGGAGATCGTGGCGCTTCTGATCAACAACAAGGGGGCCCAGACCACCAACGGCGAGATCATTGCCTCCCTCTGGGAGGATGACGGGGACCCGGAGAAGAAGACCTCCTACCTCTGCAACCTGCGGCAGGACCTGCAGAACACCTTCCATAAGCTGAAGCTGGACGGCATCATCCAGAAGCAGCGGGGCAGCATGGCCATCGCCATGGACCGCATCGACTGCGATCTCTACGAGTGGCTGGAGAAAAAGAAAAAATCCCCCTACCAGTACATGGGGGATTACATGAACCAGTACAGCTGGGCCGAGTTCCGGCACGCGGAGCTAGATGAAATCAGCTATGCCATGGATGAAGAGTGAGTGCTGGTTGCCGGATTAGCTGCCTGATTAGCTGCCTGAATAGCTGCCTGAATAGCTGCCTGAATAGCTGCCTGATTAGCTGCTTGAATAGCTGCCTGAATAGCTGCCTGATTTGCTGTCTGACAGATTCCATCAGATGCGACTGTATTTAGGAGAATTTCTATCATGCCGAGTATGAATCCGTCTGAACGGGATGTGCGCCTGACTGTGCTCGGGTGCCGCGGCTCTATGCCTGTGGGAGGCAGGGCGTTTTCTGTCTTTGGGAGGGACACGTCGGCGTACCTCCTGGAGGCGGGGGGCGAGCAGCTCCTGCTGGACGCGGGCACGGGCCTCTCGAATCTCTTTCACACCTCCAGCCTGTCTGAGGTGCACATGTTTCCCAGTCTGTCCGGGAAGACCCTGCCCCTTCTGATGACCCACTGCCACGTGGACCACATCCTGGGGCTGCCCCTGTTTCTCGCCCAGGTATGCAGGGGTAAGCGGCTGATGATATTCGGGCCGGTCTGTGACGGCGAGGGGGTGGAGCAGCAGCTTGCCCACCTCTTCTCGCACCCTCTGTGGCCGGTGGAGCTCCGGGAGTACCCGGAGGTGGAGTACGAGTTTCACGAGGTGGATGCAGAGTTCAGCATCGGCCCCTTCAGGGTGCGCTCCGCACCCGGCAGACATCCCGGCGGGTCCTGCATCTACCGCGTCGAGGTGCTGGGGAAGAGCGTCCTGCTGGCCACGGATTTCGAGCACGGCGGGCCGGAGGAGGAGAGCCTGAAGCGCCTGGCGGAGGGCGCGGACCTGCTGCTGTACGACGGGCAGTACTCCGAGGAACTGTACATCAGCCGCAAGGGGTATGGCCATTCAACGCCGGAAAAGGGGGCGGAGCTGTTCCTGAACAGCGGCGCGGGGCGGCTTCGGATCGTACACCACGACCCGGGGCAGACCGACGACCAGCTGATGGCCCGGGAGTGGACGCTGCGGAAGCAGGTGGCGGAGAGGCTGAGGAAACGGCTGCTGGACAAACTGGGAGACCGGGAGCTGGCTGACATGCTGACAGAGAAGCAGGTGGCGGATCTCTGCGGCTTTGCCAGGGAAGGAGAGGTGATTGTGCTATGATTTCGTATTCTCTGAACCGAATGATTCGTCTCGCAATTGCCATGTCGGCGGAAAAGGACACGGGGGCGCTGCTGGACCTCATCCTGAAGGAGGCCATGGATATCACCCGCTGCGACGCCGGCACCGTTTACACCCTGGAGAAGGACGGGCTGCACTTCTCCAACATGGTGACCCTGTCCAAGGGCGTGCACCGCAGGATGGAGGGGAAGACGGATATCCTCCCGCCGGTGGCCATGAACCGCAAGCACGTGTGCGCCTGCTCGGCCATGGACCACAGGAAGATCAACCTGCCGGACGTCTACGAGTCGGAGGAGTACGATTTCTCCGGCGCGGCGCGCTATGACAGCCTGAACGACTACCGCACGGCCTCCATGCTGGTGATCCCCATGGAGGATGAAAAGGGGCGGGTCATCGGCGTGCTGCAGCTCATCAACTCCATGGACGAGTCGGGGAAGACCATCCCCTTTGATCCGGAATATGAGGAAATTATATCAGCCATGGCGTCCCTGGCGGCGGTGAGCCTGAACAACAGCCGGCTCGCCCGGGCCGTGCTGGATATCCTCCACTCGTTCGTGACCGTGATGGTGGACGCCATCGACGCCCGATCCAGCTACAACGCGAACCACACGAAGAGCATGGTGAAGTATGCCGCGGCGTTTCTTGACTGGATGAACCAGAAGGCGGCTGGCGGCCAGGCAGCGGGGGATGATGCGGGTGCGGCCGGCGGCGCGACTGCGGCTGGTGATGTGGCTGCGGTGCCGGGTGCGGCTGGCGGCGCAACTGCGGGGGATGCAGGATTCCGGAGTTTTATCTCCGAAGAGGAGCGGGATCCCTTCCTCATGAGCGTGTGGCTCCACGACATCGGCAAGCTGGTCATCCCCCTGGAAATCATGGACAAGGCCACCCGGCTGGGACCCGCCCGGGAGCGGATCCTGCACCGCATTGAGACGGCGCTTCTGCTGGAGGAGATCCGGGGCCTTAAGCATCCCTCGGAAGCGGCTGATGCCGAAGCCCAGCGGGCGCTCTACCGCCACGCGGCTGAGGTGGTGCGCCAGGCGGATGCGGTGGGCTTCCTGAACGACGGGCTCCTTGCGGAGCTGGAAAAGCTGAAGGATCTGATGCTGCCGGCGGCGGAGGGCGCGCCTGAGACCGCTGGTCCAGCAGGTGGTCCGGCAGGTGCGGAGGGCGCGCCTGGGGCTGGTGGTCCGGCCGGTGTGCCTGTGGCCGGTGGTTCGGCTGGTGCGGAGAGTGCGCCTGGGGCCGGTGCGCCCGGGGCCAGTACATCCGGGGCTGGTGGTGCGGCCGGCGGCCGGGTGCCGCTGTTTACCCCGGAGGAATGGAAGGCAGTGACGGTACGGCGGGGCACGCTGACCGCGGAGGAGCGCCGGGAGATCGAGCGCCACGTGGAGTACACGGGCAGTCTGCTCTCCAAGATGGTCTTCGAGGGGGACTACGAGCCGGTGCCCCGCTGGGCATCCATGCACCACGAGCTCCTGGACGGCAGCGGCTATCCCGACCACGTGTCGGGGGACAAGATCCCGCCGGAGGTGCGGCTCCTCACGATTCTCGACGTCTACGATGCCCTGACGGCAGAGGACCGGCCCTACAAGCCGCCCATGCCGGCAGAGAAGGCCTTCGCGATCCTTCAGGACATGGCGGACCACGGTAAGCTGGACGGAGCGCTGCTTGCGGAGTTCCGGGAGAGCGGGGCCTGGAAGAAGCGGGAGTGAGGGCGCAAGCTCTGGCGAAGCGGGGCCTGGAAGAAACAGGAGTGAGGGCGTTGCTGAAACAGATGGCGGAGAACGGCATCACGGAACCGGCAGCGGGATTTGGAAAGGGAAAATACAGATTCAGGCAGCTTCTCACACAGAGGTGACAGCATGGCACGTAAAGAATCTGGTACTGGGGTCGGAACAGACAAAAAGAAAGCTGTAAAACCGGCGGTCCTGGCAGGGATTGTGCTGGTTCTTCTTGCTGCGGTGATCGCCTTCTGGTGGTCCCGCCAGATTCTCGCATCCACCATGCGGCTCGCCCGGCTGGAGGGCACGGTCACGCTGCAGGATGAGCGCGGAAAGGACCGGCCGCTGACCAGCCAGATGCGCTTCCAGAGCGGCAGCGCGCTGAACACCGCGGGACAGAGTCTTGCGGGGATCCAGCTGGACGAGGAAAAGCTGATCACGGTGGATGAAAACAGCCGCTCGGAATTCCGGAAAAAGCTCAAATGGATTGAGCTTTTTCTCACGAAGGGAAGAGTCTATTTTGAGGTGACAAAGCCCTTAAAGAGCGATGAGACCTTTGAGATCAGGACCTCCACCATGGTGGCCGGGATCCGCGGCACCTCCGGTTATGTGGAGGTGGACGATGCCGGCAACGAGAGTCTGACGGTGACGGACGGCACGGTTCACGTGACCGGCACGAACCCCGTCACCGGCGAGGTGAAGGAAATCGATGTGTCCGCCGGCCAGAGTATCCGCGTCTATCTCTTCAATGACCGGACCGTGGACAGCATTGAATTCTTCCTGGAGGATATCGGCGAGGAGCAGCTGCCCTACGTGGCCCTCCGCCTCATGGTGGAGGAAGAGCCCCTCATGAAGAACGTCACAACTGACACCGACTGGACCGAGGAGCGGATCCGCTACTACTACGAGCAGCGGCAGGCCGAGTGGCTCGAGGGCAGAGACGAAGCGGACGGCTCGGGAACGGGTGCCGGCGCAGATGGAGATGCGGCGGATGCTGGCTCTGGTCAGGCGAATGCTGGAGAAGCACAGGATAGCGCGGGCTCGGGAGCTTCCGATGCAGAGTCTTCGGGGCGGTCTGCGGCCGAGGCAGCGGCTGAATCAGCGGCAGCGGCGGCAGAGTCTTCGGCGGCTGAAAGCGCCGCGGCGTCGACAGAAGGAAATGAGGGAGGTTCCGGGGCTGCAGGAGTTGCTGGGACTTCCGGAACAGGAGTTTCGGGGACTGCCGGTGCTGCAGGGACAGGAACTTCCGGTGTCGCCGGAGCGGAAACTTCCGGCGCTGCTGGGACAGGAGCATCGGGATCTGCGGGAACTGCGGCGGGAACTGGTTCCTCGGGCGCGGCTGAGAGCGCCTCTTCCGGAACGGCAGAGAGCGCAGCCTCGAACGCGGCCCGAAGTGCCACTGGTGATATGCAGGCGGAATCTGGCCTCGGCATGACAGAGACCGAAGAAACTGAGGAAACCGAGGAGACGGAAGAGACCGAGGTGACTGAGGCAACAGAGGGCACGGAAGCAACAGAAGGAACGGGAGCCGGCGGAACGGAAGCCAGCGCTGGGACTAATGCAAGCGCGGGAACAGAAGCAGGCGCGGGCACAGAGGCAAGTGCTAGAGCTGGCGCAACTGCAGGCACAGATGCAACGGGTGCGTCTGCCGGCGTAGCTGCGGGCACAGATCCAAGCGCTGGAGCTGGCGCAACTGCAGGCACAGATTCAACGGGTGCTTCTGATGGCGCAGCTGCGGTCACAGATCCAAGTGCTGGAGCCGGCGCGGATGCAGGTACGGAGGCAAGCGCTGGAGCTGGCAGAGCTGCGGGTACGGATACAACGGGTGCTTCTGCTGGCGCAGCTGCGGTCACAGATCCAAGTGCCGGAGCTGGCACGGCTGCAGGTACAGATTCAACGGGTGCTTCTGCCGGCGCGGACAGTGGCAGCGACACTGGAGCGGATGCCGCAGCTGCAACCGCGGGAACCGCGGCCGCTGCAGACGGAAGTCCTGTTATGGGTGCGGATACCGGTGGCTGATGGGCACTGTGCGGACGAAAATGCGGCTGGCTGGCACTGTGCGGACGAAAATGCAATTGCCTGGCTGTATGCGAACAAAGGTGGGTGAGGCGAGGCTGTGAGGAAACGGGTTCTTCTGCTGGTGAACGGTGCATCGGGCACCGGGATTGCAAAAAACATGGTGTTTGACATGGTCCGGTATCTCACTCTGGCGGGCTGTGAGGTGGTGGCGTATCCAATCATCCCCGGGGAGGGGCTGACTTCGGAGGAGATCATCAAAAAGCGGCGCAGGGGGATCAAGGCGGTGGTCTGCTGCGGCGGCGACGGCACGCTGCACCACGTGATGAACGGGATCTGCGCCGCAGAGATGGATTTGCCCATTTGCTACATCCCCCTCGGGAGTACCAATGATTTTGCCCACAGCCTGGGCATTCCGGACGACCTGGAGAAGGTGTGCCGGGCGGCCTGCGGGGGACGGGTGTTTTCCTGTGACGTGGGGCGCTTCAACGACCGGTATTTCAGCTATATCGCGGCCTTCGGGGCGTTCACGAAGGTGAGCTACGCCACGGATCAGAAGATCAAGAA